>Ga0194113_10000050_pt1 | contig 113562 bp, 98 predicted proteins | sample TA2MahC200mmetaG_FD_146193 | JGI IMG/M metagenome (GOLD analysis project Ga0194113, IMG submission 146193) | Freshwater microbial communities from Lake Tanganyika, Tanzania - TA2015017 Mahale Deep Cast 200m | ecosystem: Environmental > Aquatic > Freshwater > Lake | place: Tanzania: Lake...
GTTTGCCGCACTGATCCGGGGCTGCGAGAATTGGGCGCGGGTGAATTTCAGCGCGGTCGAGCTCGAGCAGTTGGATACGCTCCGGCGGGCGCTGGGAATGGCCGAACCGAAGACGGAGTCCAGCCTTTAGACTACCGGTCAAAAGCTGTCAGCCTGAGATGGATTCTACAGGAGAATTCGGACTTGACCGAACCGAGGGATGGAGGATGAGGGATGAAAGCGGACGGAAGAAGGATGAGGGAGGAAGGACGAACGCCGGATGGCCGCACGCGGCTGGGAGTGCGGATGCAGGATGAGACTCCCGGCTAGCGGTGCGCGTTCCGAACGCGTGGGGGCGTGGAGTGATAGAAGAAGAACTCCGCGTTCTGTGCAGTGAAGAAGGGCGGCTCGTTTCCCCGTCGCAGTCCTCGGCGGGCGCTGAACGTCCGCAGTCGCCGGTAGCCTAAGTCCCGAGTCGTCCTCGCCGCCCCGCTGAGCGTCTGGGCTGCGACGTCGGGCTGAGCCGCAAGCCAAGAGAGCAGGTCACCGAAGGTTTGGTATGTGAACTGGCCACGGTCGCGGTCGGACTCGAAGAAGTTGAAGGCGTGAAGCAAGACGACGATGATCGGATCAGGATCTGAGGAAATTCGAGCGAAATCAACGGCCTCCCGCAGATGTCCCGGAGTGCACGTGTACGGCAGGAATCGCAGTTTCTTGAAACCTCCGCTGTCGGCGATGCCGTGTGTCTGGCCGGAACCCGAGACCATCTCGAAGCCGATGTCCTCCAGTGCGCGCAGCGTGTTTTCGTCATAGCTGTTCCACGGTGGGATGAACGTGGTCACCCTCACGTGATACAGACTCTCCAACGCCGCTCTCCCGGCGGACAACATGCGGAGTTGGGAAGAGTAGCCAAGGCCCCGGAATTCCGATTCGGAACCGGGACTCTTCGGCGCCATCGCGTTGTCACGATGCGCAAAGCCATGCATTGCGACTTCCACGAGACCGGTGCGAGCGGCGGCAGTCAATCTCCCTGCGGTCCCCGGGTCTATGGCCGCGCAGTTCGCAGGGTCATCCGTAAACGTTTCGGATACGTACGGTATCACTCCATAGGTGCAGGGGATGTTGCGCTTCTGGAAGACCGTGAGCAGCTCATCGCCGATACTCGAACCCGACCCCGCGTAGTCGTCGAAACGGAAGATGACTGTAATCCGTCGTGCCCGTGAGGCCGACGCGGCCCGGGCAGGGACACGGCACGCAAGAGGCAGTAGCACGAGAACGAGCGCCAGGCACCGCTGCCAGCTTAGCCGGGCCAAGCGCATGCATTGGCCCGTGCGCGAATTGTGCTGAGAGGTCATGGCTCGGGCGAGGCTTAAGGTTAGGTTGACGCCGACGGCGGTCCTTGGCTCACAGCTTCATTGTAGCGGAGTACCGTGAGTCTGCAAGAACGCGATGACCAACCGGAGCGCGACCCTGTGACCCGGACGTGCCGGCCAGTATCCGGCAGGACGTCTTCAACCCGCTCGCGCCGGTCCACCAGCCTCTTTGTACGCGCGCACGGCAGCGGGGAAGGAAACGGACCGTCCGGCCGAAAAGCAGAGGGGAGGCGTGAGCCTCCCCCTTCGATAGTGCGGTACTGCTGCTACTTCTCTCCTAAGATCTTGAACTCAACCCGGCGGTTGAGTGCGCGGCCGGCGTCGGTGTCGTTTGTGGCAATCGGCATGCTCTCACCGTAACCCCTGGAAGTCAGGCGCGACACGTCGATACCCAGGTTCTGCACCAGGTAGGAGACCACTGAGGCGGCCCGCCGGTCGGAGAGCGACAGGTTGTATGAGTCCGAGCCCTTGCTGTCGGTGTGGCCCTGGATCTCGACGTTGATCGTCGGGTTCTCGTTGAGCATGTTGGCAGCGGCCTCGAGCGCCGGCTTCGACTCAGGCTTGATGGTCGCCAGGTTGAAGTCGAAGTATATACCTTTGAGCGTAACCGACATACCCACCTTCAGCATCGCGAAGTCGCGTACGAACGGCTTGTCTTTCTCGACGATGAGCGCCGTGGTCTGCTTCACGTAGTCCTTCGACTCAACCACGACGGTGTAGGAGCCGGGCATCAACTGCGCCTTGTAGACGCCGGTGGCCGGGTCGGTATTGAAGAGAGCGTTGTCGAACGTAACCGTGGCCGACAGCCCCGCGTCCGTCTTCTTGTCGGAAACCCGGCCGGTAGCGGCGACGGCGACCTCGGCCGGCGAGAGCTTGAATGAGGCCGTAGCCAGCTTGTTGTCTTCGACCGCCAGGGTGATCGTCGCGGCGACGTGCCTGTCCGCGGTCGCGGTTATGGTGTAGACTCCGGTCTCCACCTGGTCGACCTGGAAGGCGCCGGTGACCGGGTCGGCGTTCACCGGAGCAAGTGCGGTGCCGGGGAACTCGATACGAGCACCCATCGGCGCACTGCTCACCGCGTCGATGACGGTGCCGGCAATCGTGCCGTAGGTCTTGAGCGGCCGCAGCTTGAAAGCGTAGTTGGTGACCTTGTCTTCCTCGACGGCCAGCGGCACCGCCTGTCGGTTGTAGCCCTCGGCGCTGACCTCGACCGTAACCGCGCCCACCGGGGCTTTCCTGGCCTCGAAGACGCCATCGGCGTCGGTGGTTATGGATGCCATCTTGGGGTCGTCCGGGAAGGCGATGGTGGCGGCCACCGGCCTGCCGGTGCTGGCGTTGGTCACAGTGCCGACAATCGTGCCATACACGGCCGGCGTGCGCCTGCCGAACGGCGTCGCGAAGCCGAGGCCGACGATGACCTCGTTAGGCTGTTTCACGCTGTCCATCGTGCCGGAGCTGAACGTGTAGCCAGCCTTGAGGAAACCACCGTTGGCGTTGCCGAGGACCACGCCCGGCGTGAGGTGGAGATGGCCGTCAGTAGTACCGAGGATGTCGGTTCCGTTCTGCAGCGAGACTCCCTCGACGAACAGGCCGAATCCTTTGCCCTGCAACTCGACCGCCGCCGCGTACTGGGTCTTGCCTCCGATCTTCCCGTAGTTGACTATCAGGTTCGGAGCCGAAGGCAGCACATCCTGGAACTGGAGCGTGAGCAGACCACTCCACGCGAGCTTGCTGGCTGGGTCGTAGGGGAGGGCTCCAGGGTCGAGGAATCCTGCTGTGTCACGGTACATGAAGGTATAGCTGGCCGTGCCGCCGATCTTGAGCACGGGAATGACCGGAACCGAGAGCTTGCCGCCGGCCTTCAGATCGCCGAACTTCCAGGTGAATCCATCCTCGGCGTAGGACTTGGGCATCTGAATCGCTCCACCCGAGGATGCGAACAACTCCAGCCCGACGTACTTTGTGGCGATTGGCGCGTAGCTAAGCTCGGGCGCGATGGCGTCGGCAACCCAGGCACTCGCGTTTGGGGAATCCTGGGGGGGCAGGAAATCGGCATTCCGGGCGAGCGCGTGAAGCGAGATCGTTAGACCGGCCTCTTCCTCGACCATCGCGTTCTGTACTCGGAACAACCCTTTGCCGCCACCGAACCCCGGGTACGCGAATACGAAGGCGGGTAGCACTGCCATCAGCAGCGCCAGTACTGACACCCTTGTTCTCACCTTAGCTCCTCTGGCTCCTGCGAGCCGCTATGCCTGTTTGACGGATTGTTGCTGGTGTAGCCAGGTCTCCGCGACAATGACTGCCGACTTCTGCGAGTGCTGAAGACCGGATTCACTGGGTCACCTCCAGGGCTCCGAGGAGCCTCGGTGGATGACGTGAAGGGTCTGTCGCACTGCAACCTGCCGGCACTAATATATTGACTCGCGGCAGCTTGTCAAGCCTTCGCCAGGACCCGCAAGACGACGTTAGAGTCACGAAACGCACGAGACGAACGGGTGTTGGACGCTTCAAGCCCGTTTCCCTCGGTTTCAGTTTCCTCGGGGCCATCATGTCCGAAGTCGGGGCAAGAGAGAGCCGCAAGGCACGCAAGGGTCGCGACCCGTGCGCAGAAGCCGGGCACATTCTGTTTCAGCACGCAGACGTTGTGTTTCTGGGAGACTCTAGACCGCAGTCTCTCCGCGCTCACCTGTGCTGATGCGGACGGCATCCTCAACGGGAGAGACATAGACCTTGCCGTCGGCACGCAACCCGGTGTGGGCGCCCGCTTGGATGGCGGATATCACGATCTCGACCAACTCGTCACGGCAGACAATCTCGATCTTCACGTGAGGCACCCAGCGGACACCGTTGTCCTCAATGTGTACCGGTTCGCTTTCGCCGCGGCTTCTGCCGAAGCCGTGGATATCGAAGACGCTCACGCCGGTCAGGCCCGCGAGTCCGTGCAAGCGCTCAATAACTGCCGCCAGCCGTTGGCGCTTGATATAGGCCTCTATCTTCTTCACGATCTACCTCCTGACAGAATCTGCGTTTCAGACCGCCGGTCCTCTTGGACGAAACGTGGCGCAAGCCACGGGTACATGGCGGGAATGAGGATGAGCGTTAGGATCGTCGATGTCACCAGCCCGAAAACCACGACTACCGCCAGTGGACGCTGGACTTCTGAACCCATCCCGGTCGACATCAGCAGCGGCACCAAACCCAGCACCGTGGTGATGGCTGTCATCAGCACCGGACGCAGGCGCAGCAGCCCGGCCTGGATGATGGCCGTTCGCGTTTCGGTCCCCTCCTCACGCAGTTGGTTGATGCAGGTCACCAGGACGAGGGCATTCTGCACCGCGATTCCGAACAACGCGATGAAACCGATTGCCGCCGGCACCGAGAGGTACTCGCCGAAAACCAGCAACCCCAGGACTCCACCGATGAGGGCGAGCGGCACGTTGGCAAAGATGAGCGCCGCCTGTCGGATGGAGCCGAGCGACAGGAATAGCATCAGGAAGATGAGCACCAAAGCGGTCGGGACGATGAAGGCAAGACGTCCCATGGCTCGCTGTTGGTTCTCGAACTGCCCCCCGTACTTCAGCCAGTAGCCCGGCGGCAGCTTGACCTTCGCCTCTACCTGCCGGCGCATGTCGGCCACAACGCTGCCTATGTCGCGGCCGCGCACGTTTGCCGCGATCGTCCAGCATCGCTGATTGTCCTCGCGGTTGACCTGTATCGGCCCGACCGTCGATCGCACGTCCGCCACCTGGCCAAGCGGCACGAGCTTGCCGTCGCGGGAGCTCACCAGCAGGTTCCCGATGGCCTCCGCATCCCGGCGGTACTCCTCCTGCAAGCGAACATTGATGCCATAGCGGCGGGTGTTGAGGTAGATGTGGTCGACTACCTCGCCGCCGACACCCAGTTCCACCGCCTCCAGAATGTCGGCCACACTCACCCCGTGGCGGGAGCAAGCCTCGCGGTCCGCGACTACCTGGACCTGTGGCTGTCCGTAGCTCTGCTCCGCGGCCAGGTCGACGAGCCCGGGTACGCCCTTCACGACCGCCTGTATCTCCTCGGCCTTGAGCCGCAACGTGTCCAGGTCGTCACCGAAGAGCTTGACCGCGAGCTGGGTCTTGACGCCTGACAGCAGCTCGTCAAACATGTTCTGTATCGGCTGCGTGAATCCGACTTGTATCCCGGGGAACTCACCAAGCAGACGGCTCATGTCGTTGACCAGGGCCTCCTTGGAGGCCCAGCGCCGGCGCCAGCCCCGTTCCGGCTTGAGTTCCATCTGGATATGCGCGGAGTTCACCGGATGCGGATGGCTGCCGGCCTCGGGTCGGCCGATCTTGGCGATGGTCTGTTGAATCGCCTGCCCGTACTCAGAGAGAAGCACGCGCTCGACCTGCTGCACCGTCGCGGTGGCCTTCTCCAGCGATATCGACGGCGCCATGGTGACGTTGACCTGAACAACACCTTCTTCCAGAACCGGGATGAACTCCGTGCCCAGCCGCGTCGCTGCGAAGATGCTCAGTGCCAGCGCAATACCGGCCGCGATCGCCACCCGGACCGGACGCCGCACCGTCTGCTCGAGCAATGGCTGGTAGGCCTGCTTCAGCCAGCGGACCAGGAAGAAGTCGCCCCCGGCCCGTCCGCGCAGCAGGAACGATGAGAGCATCGGTGAGAAGACGAAGGCGAAGATGAGCGACCCGGCCAGCGCGAAGAGTATCGTGTAGGCCATCGGCGAGAACATCTTACCTTCCACGCCCTGCAGCGAGAACAGCGGCAGAAAGACGATAGCAATGATCGCCACCGAGAAGAGTATTGGCCGCGCGACCTCGGCCGACGCCTGAGTGATCAGTTTCAGCCGGCTGGCGTTGCGACGGCTCGGTTCGGACATGTGGCGGTACGCGTTCTCCACCAGCACCGTCGCAGCGTCGCCGAGCATACCGATGGCGATGGCGACGCCGCCCAGTGACATCAGGTTTGCGGAGAGCCCGGCAGCCCCCATGAAGATGACGGCAAAGAGCACGCACATCGGCAGGCTCAGGGCCACGACGATGGCGGCGCGCAGGTTGCCGAGGAACAGAATCAGCGTGATGATCACGAGGATTCCGCCGAGCACCAGCGAGGTCTTGACCGTGTTGGTGGCATTATTGACCAGCCGCTGTTGGTTGTAGTAGGGAATCAGTCTGACGCCCGCGGGCAGGGAGGACTGGACCGCAGGGACCTTCCGGTCCAGTCGAGCGATGACATCGGACGTGTTCTCCCCGAAGAGCTTCATGACGATGCCGGCAACAACCTCCTCTGCACCGTCTCGCGTCACGACACCGCGACGGACCTCGCGGCCGTAGTCGACGTCCGCGACATCACGCAAGTAGACCGGCGTGCCGCCGACGACCTTGACCTGGACGTCGCCAAGCTGGTCCCGGGTCTGGATCAGCCCGATACCCCGGACCAGGTACTCCTCGGAACCGACTACCAGGAACTGACCGCCGGCACTGCCGTTGTTGGCGTTGATCGCCTCGACGACGTCGGCGAGCCCGATTTCGTACTTGGCCAGCGCGTGAGGGTCCAGTGCCACCTGGTACTGCAGTACATGGCCGCCCATCGAGAGGATCTCGGTGACGCCCGGCACCGTCTGCAGCTGGTACTTGACGATCCGGTCATTGATGTCGCGCAGGTACGTGTCGGCCGACTTCCCTTCAGTGTCCGCGGTAGAGTCGAGGATCAGATAGTACATGAAGACTTCACCGAGCCCGGTTGAGATCGGGCCGAGCGCAGGCGGTTCGTGCATCTCCGGCAGGTCCGCCATCGCCCCGGCCAGCCGTTCGGCGACGATCTGGCGGGCGAAGTAGATGTCGGTCTCGTCCCGGAAGTAGACATAGATGACAGCCATCCCGAAGGCGGATGTGGACTTCACCCGGGTGACGCCGGGCAGTCCGTTCATGGCCGACTCGATCGGGAACGTTATGAGTCGTTCGACTTCCTCCGGGGCCATACCATGAGCTTCGGCAAAGACCGGGACCATCACGGGCGAGACGTCGGGGAAAGCGTCGGTCGGCAGCTTCCGGTAGGCGATGGCGCCCCAGACGATGACACCAAGCAGCACCGCGGCGGCGACGACTCGCTGCGTCTGGATGAACTCGAAGAAGCGGTTCATTGGCGGCTCGCCCTGTTAGTGGCCATGCCCGGCGTGCCCGCCGAGCGAGCTGGTGACGAGCTTGGCCTTCAGCTCGAATGCCCCGGCGGCCACGTAGGCGTCACCGGGAACAAGGCCGGCTTTGATCTCGGTGTGGGTCGGGCCAGTCGCGCCTACCGTTACCGGCACGGCACGGAACAGGCTGTCGCCAACCGGGACAAAGACAACTGCCTTCTCGTCCAGTCTCTGGACTGCCTCGGACTCGACCGCTGTGACTTGGTCTCCTCCCCCGACGCTGACCTCGGCCCTCACAAACATGCCCGGACGCCATTGGCCGTCAGGATTGGGGAGCACGACTCGCGCCAGGGCGACGCGGCGCTCGCGGTCGAACACCGGGGCCACGTAGGAGATGGTTCCGGTCGCGGACTGCGGGGAACCGACGCTCCGGACGACTGCACGCGCACCCTCCCGAACGTCCGCAAGGTGACGAGGATAGACAACGAGGTCGATCCATACTGTTGACAGGTCGGCAACCGTGAAGAGCGTTGTCTCCTCAGAGGCGTACGCACCGACCGCGCCCTCCCGGGCAACCACCCGACCGGAGAGCGGCGCACGGACCTCGTAAGAAGTCAGGTTCTCGTTCGATTCGACCACAGCGAGCACATCGTCCTTTTCGACCCTGGTGCCGAGAGTGGCATGCATCTCCCGGATGACACAACCGTAGCGCGGCGTGACGTGCACCCGCAGGTCCTCGTTGAAACCGACCTCTCCAGGTAGGACCACCGACCGACCGACGACGACCTTGGCAACCTTGGCAACCTTGATGCCGCCCAGTTCCTGGCCTCGGCTCGATAGTCGGACGGTAGCGTCGCTCTCGCCTTCGTGGAGGTCGGTATCTCCTTCTTCGTGCTCTCCGGGGTCTTCGTGCTTGTCCTGCTCCTCCGCTCTGTGCTCAATGTCCTCGTCATGGCCGTGGTCGGATTCGGCCGCCGGAAGTGGTCCGGCAAGCAGAAAGAGGGTGCCAAGGATGACGATCACTAGCCGGCCGAGTCGCGGAAGCATATCACTCGCGCGGACTGGTACTGCATGTAGTTTCACTTGCTACTCCTTGATGACTTCCGGCTCCACGCCGGTAATCTCGAGCAGGTCCGCAACGTGCGCTACCCGCTCGGCTTGGGACTCAATCAACTCCATCGTCGTCTCGTGAAGAACACGCTGGGCTGCTATCAGTTCAGCGACACCAACGGCGCCCTGCTCGTAGTGCCGTGACAGATCATCGAGCACTCTTCGCTGCGCAGGCAGCAGGACCGAGTACCCGGTGTCGAGCTGTTCGGACCGGTTGGCCAGCTCTGCCAGCAGTCTGTCGATCTGCACCTCGATGTCCGATCGAGTCTGCTGCGCGGCCCACTCCGCTTCGGCAACCCCGAATCGCGCCGCCCGCACCGCACCCTGGTTCCAGTTGAGGACCGGAAGCGGCAGGGATGCCCCCACGCGGGTCGAACTCCCCCCCGACTCCGGGTCGCGCGTCCATGCTCCGAACAGCGCCGGGGCGGGAAGCACGTCGGCTCGCGCCGCGCTCAAGCCGGCTCGGGCTGCGGCGACTTCGTTCACGGCCAGGATCACTGCCGGCTGGCTCATGGCGAGTTTGACGAGCTCCGCCTGGCCGGGAAGCTTCGGGCCGATGACGAATGACCCGGCCGGTCGCCGGCAGGTGTCGGACGAGTCCGCCCACAACGAAGCGAGCGACCGGCAGGCAGCATCGTATCTGCGACGCAGTCCTGCAGCCTCGACATCAAGTGCGGTAAGCTCAAGTTGCTCCCTGACACGGTCGATGTCCCTGGCAGCCCCGGCTGCGACGCGGCGAGACATGTCCGCTACCGACGACCGCAGCAACGCTTGCAGCGTGTCGGCGGCCGCGAGTTGGTCGCGGAGTGCGAGCGCGGTTGCGAAACGTCGCAGTGTCTCGGCCCGCAGCCGCAGGCGCGTCGCGGATTCCTCCAGTCGCGCCGCCTTCAGACCGGCCTGTGCCGTCCGCACGCGTGCGCGCCGCTGACCCGCGATCTCCAGCGGAAGTGTGATCCCGACTTCCAGTGAACCACGGCCGAACTCCTCAGTTGCGAGTTCCAGCTCCGGATTGGGAGGCAGCTGGCCCTGCGTCAGCAACGCCTGGGCGGCTCGAACCGCGATGGCGGCTCGGGCGATCGACGGATTGCCTGCCTGGACACGATTCCAGGCCTCGGACAGCAGGATGTCCTGCGCTCCCGCAGCAACCGCCAGGCGGGCAAAGCAGAGCAGGGCAATGATTGCCACCCTGTCGCTGAAAGGACGTTTCATATCCTCTTCTCCTTTGAATCCATCTCACATCCAAGTTCGTGCATCTGATTTGTCGTCCAAACTGACCCGCGCAACGCGGGTCGGACTGAGGCAAAGTTGTGGAGCTAGTCTAGCAGCGTAGGACGGTCGAGCAGTCGGACGGGCTCAACGGAGTGTCGTGTCCGCCATCGAAAGAGGCGACAGACTGCCGGCACGGACCCACTACCGCTAGTGCCATGCCGGACTCGGACTGACCGCCATCGTGACCGCCCATCCGGGAACCGCAGCACTGCTTGCGTGCCGCGACCACAGTCGCGGGCACTGATACATACCTGCAGGTGCTCGACTTGGCTGGGCAGGGCTCCGACACATGGCCGACCTTAGGACTGCAGTCAGCGATGTCGCAACCAGCAAGGGGCCGGGAGAACGCTGTGTGCGGGAGATGGTCGTCGTTTGCGATGCAGTATGACATGTCGCTCAGCGCCACGCACCAGATGAGGATCACCACAGGCAGGGACCTGGCGAGAGCCGCGACGGTTGACATGACCATGATACGATCTCATTCTACTCGCGGGACGAGTAGAGTCAACCTCCCCCTCTGTCGCTCCCCCTCTGTCGCTCACCAATGATCTCCGTGAGAGCAGTGCAAGGAACTCGAGTTTCGTCACCGGTGCGCCGAACCACGGAGGAAGGCGCAGAAGTTCGTCCGCAGTACTACCGGTCGGGCGAGGTCTTCCCGTCCTGGCCCAGGATCAAGAAGTCCACCCGGCGATTGATCCCGCGGCCGTCGGCCGTGGCGTTATCAGCGACCGGACGGGATTCGCCGTAGCCTTTTGCCGTCAAGCGACTCGGGTCCATTCCCAACTCATGGACGAGGTAGTCGACCACTGACTTGGCGCGCCTTCCGGAAAGCCCGAGGTTGTACTCGTCCGACCCCTTGCTGTCGGTGTGGCCCTGTATCTCGACCCGGATGGTGGGATTCTGAATGAGAATCTTCGCGGCATCCTCGAGGGCAGGGCGCGATTCGGACTTGATGGCTGCCTGGTCGAAGTCGAAGTAGACGCCCTGCAGGGTGATGACCATCAGTTCACTCACGAGCTGGAAGTCCCGCGCCAGGGGCTTGTCCCGTTCGACCAGCACCGTCCCGAGCTGCTCCAGATAGTCGGGCGACTCGACGATCAGCGTGTAGAGGCCGGGCAGCAACTGCGCCTCGTAGATGCCGGTTGCCGCGTCCGTTGTGACCACGGCCGAATCGGCTTCCGGCACCCTGACCGTCGCGGCCAGCGACTTGCCGGTTTTCCGGTCGGTTACCCTGCCCGTGACCTTGACGACAGCGACTGCCCGTGGGAGCGCGATAGCCGCGACGGACGGCCTGCGACTCTCTACCATGAGCGGTATCGTTCGACTCTCGTAGCCCGGGGCACTGGCCTCGACGGTCACGGCGCCTGCCGGTACCTTCGTCGCCCTGAATCCGCCCGTGCTTGTGTCCGTCGCCATCCGGCCGAGTTTCGGATAGTCGGGAAACGTGATGGTTGCGGCCATGGGCGCACCACTTGCGGCGTCCGCAACGGTGCCGACAATCTGCCCGTATTCGTCGGCATGCCCGCCAAGCGGTGTCCCGAAGCCGCCACCGACGACGATTTCGTTCGGGCGTCTGTTTCCATTCAGCCTGTTGTCGAGGCTCAATGTGTATCCCACCTTGAGGAACGCCGAGGTGGCCGTACCCAGGGTGATGCCCGGCGTCACCTGGACGTGACCGTTCTTCGTGTCCAGCACACCTTGCGACTTTCCGTCGGGTTGCCGGGAGAGAGCCTCCACGAAGAGACAGAACTGGTCACCATGGAACTCGACGGCCGCGGCGTACTGCGTCTCGCTGCCAGCCCTGCCGCAGTTGACCATCACGTTCGGCACGGCCTTTGCGAGATCCTGGAAGTGCAGAGTAAGCAGGCCGTTCCATGCCAGACCGGTTGCCGGTGGCAGGGCCGAGGGATCGAGCACCTCCCAGCCGGTTCCGGCCGCGCGCGAAATGAAGGTGTAGGACGCGCTGGCACCCAGCTTCAGCACGGGAATGACCGGAACCGAGAGTTTCCCACCTGCCTTCAGATCGTGTAGCCTCCACACCAGCTCATCTGAGGTTGCGGACATGGGCTTCTGGAGTATCCCGCCCCAGGAACCGAACAATTCGAGACCGAAGCGCTTCCCGGCGACGGGCGCGTAGCTAATTTCGGGGACGAGCAGGTCTGCTATCCAGCCGCGCCTGCCGTTCGTGCCCAGACCGACATTGCGGGTCAGCGAGTGGAGCGAGACGATCAGTCCTGCTTCCGGTTCGACCAACGCGCTCTGCGTACGGAACAGACCTCTGCCGCCTCCCAACCCCGGGTAGGCGAACAGGAGTGCGGGCAGCAGTGCCGTCACCAGGGCAGACATCTGTACTTTCACCCTCATGTCCTCTCCTTGTGCGACTGCGGATTGCCGCCGATTCATGGCCGTGCAGGTCCGCTTGACTGGGTAGCCAGTCCGCCCGGGAATAGCGAAGCAGCCGCAGAGATGCGGCTGCTTCGACTGTCAGGAACCGTTATGCCTGGCTTCTCAGGCTCAATGGGACCTGGGTCCCGCTTTCTACTCGCCGAACCGGCTCAGGTCGTCGAAGAAATTGCCAAACTCGACCTGGAGGCTGCCAACGGCTCTCACGTCGCGGTTGGCCACGGAATCGAAGCCGGTGAAGGTGAACGTGGCGTCCGCGAGGTCGACGATGTCGTAGTCAGGTGGCTCAAGAAAGAAGTCGGCGAAGGTCAACTGCTTCCAGACAGCCGGTATGCAGGTCATGTAGAACGTGGTCTGCGACTTTCCGGTGGCGTCGGCCATGACCGCCTGCCCCAGCGGAACCGTTACCTTCGTGTATATGGGGGGGTCATCGCCGCCGGGAGTATTGCTTCTGAAGCTGATGCTCGCCTTGTTGATGGTTGCCTGGTACGGGGTCCAGGTCGGCAGTCCGGCGCCGATCTCGACGTACTGCAGCACGACTTCGACCGAATCAGGCATATACTGGTAGAGAGTGACATAGTCGCTGTCGATCTTGTCGAAGTACTGCAGGAAATCTGAGATGTCGACCCGTAATGAATTGCCGCCATTGATCGAGACAACGCGAAGCACGCTGGCTCGCTCGCAGCCGGCCGTCAGGAGCAGGCCAGCTATGGCGACCACGGTCAAGAGGCCAAGCAGAGAACGACGCATACGGTTCCTCCTTAGTATAAAGCCGTCGCAGAATTTTACCCCGCAGGGGAGCAGTGTCAAGCGGATTCGGAGCTTACGACTGCTGCCTCCCGCCCGGCAATGTCTCCGGGCCGGTGGCGGCACGGCCGTATCCGTCTGATCTGTCCGCTGCCTGGAACGACCGGGCAAAGGGCGAGCCCGGATCGCACGACTGCTGCCTGCATCCGGATCAGAGGAGCAATCGCCAGCTGGCGCAGGCGCAGGCCCCTTGCCCCGGTCCGGTCATGGGAGTGCCGGTTCGCATGTGTTGACTGCCTGGGCCGGTGTGATATTTTCACACGACCCGGTGGTTGCCAATGGCGAGACCCGGTTGGACACAGCGCCTGGTGCGCGAACCGCTCCGGATGCGACGCGTTCACGGACTGAGAGAGATAGTGGAACCAAGGAGGAAGAATGCGAAAGACAGTACTGGCTCTGATGCTCGTGGCGGCGACGGCCGGAGTCGCGCGTGCGGCCCGACCGACAACGGCGACGAACTCTACGTCTGACCCGGTCCGGACCGGGCGGGTCACCGGGCACATCGCCGTACTCTACGACCGGGCGGGCAAGCTGGTGGGTGGTAACAGCGACGCCGTGAGCGGCGACTCGCTCTACTGGAAGAGCTACAACAGCACGACCTACCTTAAATCGTCGGCCAAGGACCATGACCCGGCTCCTGCCGATAGGACGGCGATGGCGTTCCAGGACAATCAGACTGTCGTATGCATGGACCCGAGCGGTGACTATGTCTACGAGGTCCTCGGCAGCACTATGCGGCGGTTCAGTACGACTGACGGTTCGGACACGAGCTTCACGCTTGCGTACCCCGGCAATGGCGCGTGCGGCACCGACGGCCAGTACGTCTACGTTCCCAGAATCGATTCCATCTACAAATACACTACAACCGGAACGTATGTCAACACGACGAAGATCAACTTCTCCACCAACCAGTACGCGTTCGCGGTGACTAATGACACGCTCTGGGCGGGCGACTTCTCGGGCGTCACGTACTACGGGTACGCCTGCGCCAGGTTCGAGGGCGAGTCGCTCAACTATGACGCCACCTGGAACGTGGGTGGCGGTACCGGTGGCGCGGGGATGAACATAGCGTTTGACGGCACGTACTACTACTGGGCGATGGGCGGCTACCAATCGAACACCTTCAAGCGGTTCTACTCCGACCGGACGTTGTACACGGAGGGGATGGTTTCCACCGACTGCCGGGGCGTGATGTGCAAGGTCGTCGGGTCTCCGCGAGCGGACGTGGCCTGCGTCGAGCTCCTCGCGCCGGCCGACACGGTCGACTCGGGCGCGACGATTACACCCCAGGCCGTGATCCGAAACGTCGGCACGACCGACGAGTCCTTTGACGCGTGGTTCAGCATCGGTTCAGACTACGCGGATACGGTTTCCCTGAGGCTGGCGGCGGGTGCGAGCGACACGGTTGAATTCGCCGGCTGGGAGGCGCTCGACCTCGGTACGTTGGCGGTGACTTGTTCTACGATGCTATCGGGCGACGTCGATTCGATGAACGATGCGGTTCACGACTCGGTCGAGGTCGTGCCGTTCACCGGGATTCGCGGGCGTTTTGACACACACGGCTTGTCTTTGCTCGACGAGGTACTTCCGAACCCGACCAGCGGCCGCGTCGCGGTAAGCTACAGGCTTCCGAACCCGACCGAAGTCAGGCTGTCGGTGTACTCGTCGGCTGGCGTCCCGGTGTGGGTCCTGCAGCGCGGGGTGCAGGACGCAGGTCCCCACCAGGTATCATGGGACGGTCGGGACGAGCAGGGTCGCCGCGTAGCAGCGGGCGTGTACCTCCTGCGGCTCGAGGCCGGCAGGCTTGGCGCTACGCGCAAGCTGGTCGTGCATAGGTAGCAGATCGGCTGCGCAATGGAATGAGCAGGGGCAGGCGAGTGCCTGCCCTTGCGATTCAGCGCCGGCGCGACGGACTCAGGTCTGGACTACTCGGACGGTGTAGCCGATCGGGCAGGCCTTCTTGAGCATCGCCGAGACCGAGCAGTACTTCTCCTGCGAAAGCTCGACCGCGCGCTTGACTTTCTCCTCTTCGAGGGCTTTGCCCGTCACCACATACTCGATGTCGATTCGGGTGTAGACCTTCGGGTGTTCCTCTGAACGCTCCGCCGACACATTGAGTTCGAACGCGGTCACATCCTGCCGCATCTTCCTGAGCAGCGGGACGACGTCCATGCCGGTACAGCCGCCAAGCGCGAGGAGCAGCAGTTCCAGCGGCTTGGTGGCAGAACTGTCGCCGTCGAACTCGGGCGCGGTATCCATCGGGACGAGGTGATTGGTCCCGGCCTTGCCGATGAACGTCATCCGGCCGGCCCAGCGGACGCTGGCTGCATGCTTCATTTGTCCCTCCTAGAACTTGCGGAGCAGGTTGAAACCGACACGGAAGTGGCCCCTGAGCAGGTCGAGTACGTCGGAGTTGGCGGTTGGTTCACCGAAGCTACGGAACATCGCCGGGGCTGACTGTTCGCGCGGAGTCCCGAGCGTGATGATGAAGTTGTGCCAGCCGATCTCTTTCTCAATGGCCAGGCTGGCAGCCAATTGCCGCGTCGTTGAGTCCCGGCCCACGAGCACCGGCTCGGCCTCAAGCGAAAGCGACCAAGTGTTGATTACCTGTACCTTGGCGCCGAGTCCGAGCGAGACGAAGTGCTTGCTAGTGTTGGTCGTGTAGCGCGGCTGGGCCACTACCGCAAGCTTCTCGCCGAACGTACGATGGCAACAGAGCCCGATGTTGAACCACGTGCTGTCGAGCTTGAAGCCGTAGAGGTGGGTGTTGATTTCCGGGTAGAGCGTGAGCCAGTCAACCGGGGCGTACGCTCCGCGCAGGCCGAGTTCCCGGCTGGAGATGGCGTCGGCGATGCCCACCAGCCACCGGTCCCCGAACGACTTGTCGAGAGTCACGCGGACGTTGGCGCCGGTGAATGCCCGCAATGGTTCGCGGGTCCACTCCGGTGCGGTCACTGCCCAGAGGAACCGGTGCGAGACGCAAACCTGCCAGACGTGCGATTCGGGCCGGACGCCGGTCGGCAGGTTGGCGATGCGCTGGCCGGGAAAGGCAAGAAACAGAAGAAGTAGAGTCACGAAGCACCCCTTTCGCGCCGCATCTCAGCGGACAAACTGAATCCTGGCAACCGAACTGATCTCTTCGCCAAAGCGGACAAAGTACGCCGCGGGCGGTACCAGCCGGCCAGCTGCATCGCGGCCGTTCCAAACGACGCGCACTAGCTCGCCGTCCGGCTGCGAAATCAGAGTCCTCACGAGCCGGCCCGAGCCTGCGTAGATTCGCACCGGTGAACCGGCCGGGCCCCAGTAGCTGATGACTACCCGATTGCGGGCCGGGCTTGCGTAGCGCCAGAAGTGGCGGCCCGGGGTCGAGCCCGGTTCGGCAACGCCGGTTTCGGAGACAACCAGGCTGTCACGGCAGATGCGGTCACCGGAGTTTCCGTTGTCGTTGTTGGCGGCGTTCGCGCACCAATAGAAGCGCACGGCGCCGGCGCCGGCAGCCGGCGCGCGCCAGCCGAAGGTCCAGGTTGTTGGTCCCGGCGTGCCGGGATGCGTGCCGCTGCTCCTGTGCTTCAAGTATCCCGGCGGCGACGAACTGTACTGGGTATTGGTCGAATCGGTGACGGTGAGCTGGCCGGCGCTGTTGTTCGCCTGGTCGACGATGGTCAGCTCGAACCCCCAGCGTGACTGGCCCGCGTAGCGAACCGATAGAGTCAGCGAGTAGAGCGAGTCAGGCTGGTACCAGTTGCCGACGAGACCCGCCAGCTCGGTCGAGTCGGCCGAACCGACGCCGGCATGGCAATCGTTGCACGTGCCCTCGCCCGGACGCCCGGTCTTGCCGTCCGGGGGCCCGCCCGAGTACGCCATCGCCAGCGCACACCACGAGCAGAGCGCAACCAGTATTCGCGTTTGCCAATCTGCAATCTGCAATCTGAAGTCTGAAACCACCTAGTTGTCCTTCGCGCCCTGGTTTATCCAGTTGCGGATGGTCGCGGTCTTGGTCGTGTCGAGCGGCGCGCCGCCAAGCGGCATCTGGGGAGTCTCAACGCCCATGATCTTGCGGTAGAGCTTGCTCGAGTCGGCTGAGTCAGGGGTCACGTTCGAAATCGTATCCGAGCCGGTGCCGGTGGCGCCGGCATAGCTCGTCAGCGAGTAGCCGCCGGACGGACTAGAGTTACCGTGACAGGTGATGCAGTTGGCGCTGAAGATGGGCTGGACGTCGGTTGCGTACGACGGGTCAACCGGCACGTCGGACGGAGCGGCGTCGCAACCAAGAACAACCAGTACCAGCAGGATCGGGACCAGTACGAGGAGCTTCACAGGTATTTCCTTTCGGTGCTTGCCGGACAGGAGATTATTGAGCAGCGGCCGCGGGAGTCAAGCAAGAGCGGGCCGGCGTTGCGCCGGCCCGCCCGATGACCGTAGAGAAGGGGCTACTTGTCCTTGGCGCCTTCGCTGATCCACTTGTGGAAGGTGGCGAGCCTGGCCGAGTCGAGCTTGCCCGCGGGCGGCATCTTGCCGCTCGCCAGCACCTGGTACAGCTTGCTGGAGTCGGGCTTGCCGGGGACGACCGGCTTGGCCAGCCCCTCGGGAGTGGTCAGGTCGTACTTGGCGGCGTTGCCGCCGGCCGCGTGGCAAGGCAGGCAGCTTGCCGTGATGATGGACTGGACCTCATGCGCAAGGACCGGGGCCGGCGCGGTTGTGTCCGCAACCGGAGCCTGTTCGGCCTTGGGGGCGGCCGGCGCCGCCGGCTGACTGCCGCAGCTGACGAGTAGCAGGACGATGGAAAACATGATCAGTATTCTCACGGTGGTTCCTTTCATTGGCCCTGAGTGGTCAATCATCAGCCGTGCGAGCCGCCTGTCAAGCGACGGAAGTGCCGCTAGCCGTTGAATGCCGGCAGGAGTTTCTGGATGTCGCGGATGGCTTCCTGTTCCCATGCCTTTGCCTCTAGGACGACGCGAACCTTCTCGCCCGGTTCCATCTCCTTGTTGCTGACCGCCTCAAGCCGGGTTGCGATTCCCTTGTACGTGGAACCAAGCTTGCGGGCCTGTGGCGAGACTCGGGCATACTTGTCGGCAATCTCGTCGAACCAGGCAGCGGCCATGGCCCGGCACTCGGACCAGACCATGGCATTCCACCAACTTCCGTGGCTGGCTCCATGCCCTGCTTCTACGGCCTTGACCCAGTTGTCATAGGCGGCCAGTCCGGTTGAGTACAGCTCTGGGCTGTGGTTTCTGGGATTCTCGAAGAGGTCCAAAGCGTAGCGCAGGCTGTCGCGGACGACCTTGGATTCGTCCGCGGCCGGTGCTTTCTTGAACGCCCAGAACGTGGCGTGGACTTCTTTGCCGAATTCCTTCCAGGAACCGTATGTCAGGCTCGGCGGCGTCGTGTCGACGCACGCGGACCAAGGCTGCAGTGCGAGCATCCGGTTGTCGTCATAGCCGTAGACCAGCTGGTTATCCATGTTGCCCATCCCGCACGGCTGTCCCTGGTCAATGTGCTCTCGCACTTTCCGCTCTATGGCCGCGCGCTCTTCAGGCGTGCTGCCACTGTGGCAGAACCCGAGTTCGATCATCTCCAGCCCCAGGTTGCGCACAAGCGGATAGAACTCGTCGTACTTCCAGCAGTACGGCCCGCTCGGGCAGAGCTGTTCGTGGATGTTCATCAGGAAGGCGTGTCCGGAGCCGCCGAAGGTCGCGGCGGCGCTCAGGTCGCCGCCGCAGTAGTCGAGCGCGCCTTTGACGACTCCTACCAGGCAGGCATTGAACGGCGGCTGGCGGAGACGCTCGAGTTTCTTCATTCTACTCTCCTCGACTGATGTTCAAGCTATGTTGAAGGACACCATTCTGATATCGGTCATTTCCTCGATGGCGAAGCGCGGGCCTTCGCGGCCGATGCCGGAGTCCTTGACGCCACCGTAGGGCATCTGGTCGGCGCGGACTGTCGCCGAGTCATTGATGAGGACATTGCCGACCTCGAGCTGCTCGGCGGCGCGAAGCGCCCGGCCGATGTCGCGGGTGAAGACACCGCAGGCGAGGCCGTAGTCGTACTCACCCAGCGCCGACCCCTGGTTGAATGAGGCTATCGCCTCGTCGTAGTCGCGGAAGGTGTGGATGGTGACGATAGGGGCGAAGCTTTCCTCGCACACGACGGGCAGTTCCGGCCCGGCACCCAGCAGGATGGTAGGGAACATTATGGTTCCTTCGGCTGAGCCGCCGCACAGGACTTCCGCGCCCGCGGCCCGGGCTTCTTCGACCAGCGATAGACCGCGGCTGAGCGCGGTCCGGTCTATCATCGGCCCGATGTCGGTTTCGGGCAGAGCCGGGTTGCCGCAGACGAGTTTCTCGACGGCGTCTACGAACCGGGCTGTGAACTGCTCGGCCACTGACTCGTGCACGTAGAGCCGCTGGGTGTGGATGCAGACCTGGCCGGAGAAGGAGAAGCCGCCTACCAGGCAGCGGCCAAGTGCTTTGTCGATGTCCGCAGTCTCATCAATGATGGCGCCGGAATTGGAGCCGAGTTCGAGGGTCACGCGCTTCAGGCCGGAGTCGCGCTTGATCGCTTCCCCGACCGCCGGGCTACCGGTGAAAGTGACCATCCGGATGCGGGAGTCGCGGACCAGAGCCGCGCCGACCGTGCCGCCCTCGCCGACGATGATGCTGAGCGCCCTGGGGGGCAGACCGGCGTCGAGTAGCGTCCTTCCCAGCAGCAGCGCGGTCAGCGGAGTCTTGGTCGCGGGCTTGAGGACCAAGGAATTGCCCGCGGCCAGTGCGGGCGCGACCTTGTGGAGCACCAGGTTGAGCGGGAAGTTGAAGGGCGTGATGGCGGCGATAGCGCCGAGCGGCACGCGGATGAAGAAGCCGCGGCGGTGCTCCGAGCCGCGCGCTGCGTCCATCGGCACAGTTTCGCCGTGGATGCGGAGTGCCTCGCCTGCGGCAAAGCGAAGGGTTTCGACGCCACGTGAGACCTCGACAGATGCGTACTTGCGCGGTTTGCCGGCCTCGGCGATGATGGACTCGGTGAACTCGTCGCCTCGCTGTTCGAGCAGTGCGGCGGCCTTCGCGAGAATCGCGGAGCGACTGTGGGCGGGTAACCGGCGCATATCGGCCGCGCCGGTCGCGGCGGCAGCGATGGCCGCGTCTGTGACCGACTCAGTGGCAACCGGGATTTCACAAATGACCGATTCATCATACGGATTGATGACCGGCAGAGCTCTCTCGGTGGCGACCCACTCGCCGGCAATCAGCAGCTTTGGTTGTTCCATCTTGGTGAGAGGATAGGCTGTCGCGTCAGGCAAGTCAAACGTCATTTGCGGGACGGCTTCGGAAGGGACGCAGGGGTGTCCGTTCCATGCCGGCGGCGAAGCTGCGACCTGGTGCTTGGACGCTACGGCGCGGCACCCGGCCGTGCCGGTCCGTCTGCGGCCTGGTATGACTCCGGCCGGTCCACGTCGTAGAAGCGATACGGACGGTCCAACCGGGAGTAGTAGCTCCGGTCCGGCAGGAGGGCCATCGTCGTGTCAAAGTACTGACTGAGGACGACCCGGAATGTGTTTACCGGTGAGATTGAGTCGTAGAGCAGGGCAGATGTCTCGGTCCGGCGGCCGGAAGGCGGGAGATACGCCGCGTAGAGAATGGCCATACGCTCCTCCAACTGGCTCTGCGCGGAGTCGCCCCAGGAGACCGTTTCTCTCAGCCCGTGGTCGGCCTGGATGATGATGACCGGGGGGCGCTGCGACTGCGCCATGATTTGTCGCACTACGGCTTCGAGCAGCGAGCCGAGGTAGAGTGCCTGGCCGCCGTAGCTGCTAACGTTAGCAGGCAAACCGCGCGGGCGGAAGATAAAGGGCCGGTGCGGACTCAGGACGTGGGCGAAGACAAACACCGGGTGACGGCTCCGCCCCGCGTACGGCAGGTTCCGCAAGGTGTAGAGCACGCGGTCGCGGTGCCGGTCGACCGAGGAGGCGTGCCGCATAATGAGGATGTCTCGGAGCAGCGTCGTGTTCACCAGGATGCCCTGGAACTCGGTCAGAGACCAGGGCGGGGACAGGCGCACGTCGGCGGCGAACTGGTCGGTGCCGGCATCGCCCGAAGCAAACGACACGGTCTTGTAGCCTCGGCGGCGCAGAAAACCGGCCAGCCGGCTGTTCTTGATCATGCCGAGCAGCGGACCGCCGTTGTCTGATTCCGTGCCCACTGCCGCGGCCAGGCTGTCCAGGTAGGTGAAATTGAGCGACGAGGCGAGTGAGGGATGGGTCCAGGCGTAGTTCGAGCGTGCCCGGTCGGCGACGAAGAAACCAAGGCTCTCGAGTTTGCCGAGGAACGCGCTATTGTCGGCGTTGTGGCCGGACTTAAGCACGTCGGACCGGACGTAGGAATCGGCAATGATGTAGTAGATGTCGGGGTAGCCGGCGCCGGTCGCCGCAGCTTCCTGTCCGGTTCCGTGCTCGGCGCGCGGCGGACGATGAGCGAAGGCGCGCAGGCCCGTCGCCAGATTGACGGTGAGGATGCCGCCGGCGACGCAGTTCAGCACGACCGTGACCCCGGACAGAGAACGTCGAGCCCTGCGCTTCCGGCGTCGGACGACCAGCCAGACTCCGATGCCCAGCAACACGGTCCCTCCCAGGAGCAGTTCCGCGCTCGCAAACACCTCGGGCATGTATGAGCCGGCGACGTGCCCGTAGAGAAAGAAGAGCACGAGGAACAGCGACACGAGCAGTGCCGCCCGCGCCGCGCTGTGGAACAGAAGCCCGAGGATCGCCCAGAGGACGGCAGTCATTGCCAGGGAGAGCGCGATGGGCACCAGCAATTCGCGGGGGTCAATCGGGATCCGGGCGCCGTTGTAGGCGTAGACGAAGAGAACCGGAGCTATCGCGAACAGGACCGGGTGAAGCGGCAGCGCGCTACGGCCCGGTTTCTGGTTGGCTTGTTCTTCTCTCGCCGCTGGTAGGGTTCCGGAGCGGGCGCCCTGGAGATGGGGCGGCACCGGACGCTCAGGACCGGCTTTCCTCGTCACTGTTTTTGTACCTGAAGAGACGTTTGAAGAAAGTCAGGACCCGTCGCCAGAACACGCCCAGCGCAAACAGCCCGCCCAGCAGGCCGCCAATCAGCAGTTGCACGACGTAGCTGCCCGTTCCCGGGTCCAGATACGCCTGCGCGACCGAAGGCAGCGCCAGCGGCAACAACGTCAAGAGCAGCAGGGCTCGGGCCGGACTGCCGGGCGCAGGTTTCACGCGCCTACTTTAGCCGCGCAGATTCAGGCAGTCAAGAGACCCGTGACGTCCGATTGTGGCAAGCGGCCGTCACCAAGTCGGATTGCGGCGGAATGAAAGCGACACAGTGGCAGTGTTGACGCCGGACTTGTTGCGGTTGCTGCTGATTTGACAGAGGCGGACAATGGCCTATAATTCAGGCGCGAGGGCGATTAGCTCAGTCGGCTAGAGCGCCTCTCTTACACGGAGGAGGCCATCTGTTCAATTCAGATATCGCCCATTTCCGTAACTTCTTTCAATCCAAGCTGTTAGGATTGTAGTCGGTCAGGCGCGGCAATTGCCGTGCCGCGGGAGCGAATCTGGGCCGCTCGGTTCGGGTCTAAGAAGATGGAAGGTTTTTGTATTACAGAAGTTAGCTGACAAATCGCCGCGTTCCGGGAGGTCCCGGAATCAGGCGAGAGTAGTAGGTGTCGGTGCATTGCCGGGAGCGGCAATCCCGGCGAGTAGACTGCGGTTTTCAACTAGAACTCACAACGTCCTAAGGAGGAGTCATGAAGATACGACCGCTACAGGACAGAATCCTGGTCGAGCGCATCGAAGAGGAAGTAAAGAAGGGTGGAATCATCATTCCCGATTCCGCCAGGGAGAAGCCCCAGCAGGGGAAGGTGATCGCCGCCGGTCCGGGAAAAGTGGATGAGAAGGGCACCCGGATTCCGATGGAAGTGAAGAAGGGCGACATCATCCTGTTCGGGAAGTACTCCGGCAACGAGATCCGCATCGGCGAGGAAGAGCATCTCATCATGCGCGAGGACGACGTTCTCGCGGTGATCGAGAAGGAAGCGAAGTAAGGAGGAGCGAGCATGCCAGCCAAAGATTTGAGATTCGAAGACGAAGCACGGCGAGCGATTCTCCGCGGGGCGCAGCAGTTGGCGCACGCGGTGAAGGTGACCCTGGGACCACGCGGCCACAATGTCATCATCGACAAGAAGTGGGGCGCGCCGACCGTTACCAAGGACGGCGTGACCGTGGCCAAGGAAGTCGAGCTCGAAGACAAGTTCGAGAACATGGGCGCCCAGATGATCAAGGAAGTGGCGTCCAAGACTTCCGACGTTGCCGGAGACGGCACGACCACCGCGACGGTGCTGGCCGAGGCGATCTATCGCGAGGGCCTGAAGAACGTCACCGCCGGCGCGAACTCGATGGCCTTGAAGCGCGGCGTTGATGCGGCGGTCGAGACCGCAGTGGCCGAGCTGAAGAAGATGTCGAAGAAGACCACCGGCCGCGAGGAGATCATGCAGGTCGCGGCCATCTCCGCCAACAACGACAAGGAGATCGGCAAGCTGATTGCCGACGCGATGGAGAAGGTCGGCAAGGAAGGCGTGATCACGGTCGAAGAGGCGAAGTCGGTCGAGACGACGCTCGAGGTCGTGGAGGGCATGCAGTTCGACCGCGGCTACCTGTCGCCTTACTTCGCGCTGGAGCCCGGTACGACCACCCCGCAGAACCCGAAGATGGAAGCCGTCGTCGAGGACGCGCTGGTCCTGCTCTATGAGAAGAAGATCTCGTCGATGCGCGACCTGCTGCCCGTGCTCGAGAAGGTCGCCCAGCGGGGCAAGCCGGTGCTGATCATCGCCGAGGAAGTAGAAGGCGAGGCGCTGGCCGCGCTGGTCGTCAATCACATCAAGGGCACGCTCCGCTGCGCCGCCGTGAAGGCCCCGGGCTACGGCGACCGCCGTCGGGCGATGCTCGAGGATATCGCCGTGCTGACCGGCGGCCGGCTGATCTCTGAGGACCTCGGCATCAAGCTCGAGAACGTCCAGGTTTCCGACCTGGGTATCGCCAAGCGGGTCGTCATCGACAAAGAGAACACGACCATCGTCGAGGGTGCCGGCAAGAAGGCCGACATCACCGCCCGGATCGAGCAGATCCGGAAGCAGGTCGAGGAGACCAAGTCCGACTACGACAAGGAGAAGCTGCAGGAACGGCTGGCCAAGCTGGCCGGCGGCGTTGCGGTCATCAACGTCGGTGCTTCCACTGAGGTCGAGATGAAGGCGAAGAAGGCGCTGGTCGAGGACGCGCTGCACGCGACCCGGGCCGCGGTCGAAGAGGGCGTGGTGCCGGGCGGCGGCGTCGCCCTGGTGCGCTGCATCCCCGCCATCGAGAAGATGAAGCTCGAGGGCGACGAGAAGGTCGGCGCAGCCATCGTCAAGCGGGCGCTCGAGGAACCGATCCGGATGCTGGCCGAGAACGCCGGCGTGGACGGCTCCATCGTGTTTGAGCGGGTAAAGTCGGACAAGCCCAACATGGGCTTCAACTGCGAGTCGCTCGAGTACGTCGACATGTTCGAGGCCGGCGTGATCGACCCGACCAAGGTTGCTCGCGTCGCCCTGCAGAACGCGGCGAGCGTGGCCAGCCTGATGCTCACCACCGAGTGCGCCATCGCCGAGCTGCCGGAGAAAGAGAAGATGCCGCCGATGCCACCGGGCGGCGGCGGCGGATACGGCGGGGACTACTAGAAACGCCTGACGCGTAACGCATAACGCCTGACGCATGACGCTGGAACCACCCCCGCCGCTTCGCGGCGGGGGTGGTCCTCATTTCAGCGTGATGCGTGGTGCGTAGAGCGTAGCGCGTCTCCAGCCATGCCTACCTACGAGTATCAGTGCCAGAAGTGCGGACACCGCTTCAGCGAGTTCCAGCGGATTGTTGACCCGCCCATCAAGGACTGCCCGAAGTGTAGGAAGAGGAACTGCGTGGAGCAGATCATTTCCGGCGGCAGCGGCCTGATATTCAAGGGCTCCGGTTTCTACACTACCGACTACAAGCGCAAGCCTTCCAGTGACAGCGGGACATCGGCCAAGTCCGATAGTCCCAAGCCTCCCACCGACACGAATAAGAGCTGAGTCAAGGCTTGCGGTCGCCGGCCGCGGCCTTGGTGGCCGCACAAGCTTCAGGCCGCAGTCTCCGGGTCAAGTACAGCCCCAGGCCGTCTCTCGGGCGCAAACCCAAGCGCAAGCCTTCCTGAGCTCGATCTCTACTCAGGCCTGAACCTGGATCGGGACAGGCTACTTTCGGCTGTGGTTCGGGTCTCTGTGACCCCACCAGTGGTGTTTCTGCCACGGTTTTCGAGGTGTCTGGGGACGATTTGCGACCCCTTCACGCTGTCGGTATCCGGGTCTGGCGCGATCCCGAGCTAAGTGTATGAACAGGCAGGATATGAGTGCCACAAGCTCTGTGCAAGTATGGGGTTGACAAAAGGCCGTTTCTCTGTATCCTTGGTCACAGGCATATCGTTCTTTGATAATTCGGATGTAACCCAAAGCGTGCTCGGGTTTGTGCCATAACTAGTTGATTCAAGACATCAGAGCAGACAGACCCCTAAGATTTTTTGCTTGGAGGGTTTGATCCTGGCTCAGGACTAGCGCTGGCGGTGTGTCTTAGACATGCAAGTCGGGCGGGATACATTGTTGTAGCAATACAGTGGTGTGTTTAGCGGCGAACGGGTGAGCAATACAAGGGCAACCATCCCTCAGGAGGGGCACAACCCACCGAAAGGTGGGCTAATACCCCATGTTCTGCGGCGGAGGCATCTCTGCCGCAGCAAAGGCGCCGCAAGGTGCCGCCTCTGGACGGGCTCTTGTCCTATCAGCTTGATGGCGGGGTAACGGCCCACCATGGCAACGACGGGTAGCCGGCGTGAGAGCGTGACCGGCCACAGGGGAACTGCGATACGGTCCCCACTCCTACGGGAGGCAGCAGTCTAGAAATTTGGGCAATGGGCGAAAGCCTGACCCAGCGACACCGCGTGGAGGATGAAGTCTTTCGGGATGTAAACTCCTGACAGGCGGAGCGATGCCGTTCCGGAGTAACTGCCGGAACGGTGACGGTACTGCCAAAGGAAGCCCCGGCTAACTACGTGCCAGCAGCCGCGGTAATACGTAGGGGGCAAGCGCTGTCCGGATTTACTGGGCGTAAAGGGTGTGCAGGCGGACTGGCGTGTCGATGGTGAAAGCTCCCGGCTTAACCGGGAAAGTGCTGTCGAAACTACCAGCCTTGAGGACGGAAGAGGAAACTGGAACTTCTGGTGTAGCGGTAAAATGCGTAGATATCAGAAGGAACGCCGATAGCGAAGGCAGGTTTCTGGGACGTTCCTGACGCTGAAACACGAAAGCTAGGGGAGCAAACAGGATTAGATACCCTGGTAGTCCTAGCTGTAAACGATGTACATTAGGCGTGGGGATTTTCCCCGTGCCGGAGCCAACGCGTTAAATGTACCGCCTGGGGACTACGGCCGCAAGGTTGAAACTCAAAGGAATTGACGGGGACCCGCACAAGCGGTGGAGGATGTGGTTCAATTCGATGCTACGCGAAGAACCTTACCTGGGCTTGACATGCAGGTAGTAGTGACCCGAAAGGGAAGCGACCGGGGTTTACCCTGGAGCCTGCACAGGTGCTGCATGGCTGTCGTCAGCTCGTGCCGTGAGGTGTATGGTTAAGTCCCGCAACGAGCGCAACCCCTGCCCCTAGTTGCAAACCCGCGAGGGTGCACTCTAGGGGGACTGCCTCCGTCAAGGAGGAGGAAGGTGGGGATAACGTCAAGTCATCATGGTCCTTATGCCCAGGGCTACACACGTCCTACAGTGGCCGTTACAATGGGATGCTACATCGCGAGGTGATGCCAATCCTGTAAAAGCGGCCATGGTTCGGATTGCAGGCTGCAACTCGCCTGCATGAAGATGGAATCGCTAGTAATCACTGATCAGCATGCAGTGGTGAATACGTTCCCGGGTCTTGTACACACCGCCCGTCACGCCATGGGAGTCGGCAATGCCCAAAGTCCCTCTTTACGAGGGCCTAAGGCAGGGCCGATGACTGGGGCGAAGTCGTAACAAGGTAGCCGTACGGGAACGTGCGGCTGGATCACCTCCTTTCTACGAGTTTTGCACGAACCCGGGCACGCTTTTTGTCGTTACATCCAATTCTGAAAGATTGAAGGCCAAACGGCCTTCTTTCTTTTTGCGGGCAGTTCCTACTTCTGAGAGCCGAGGACGATGAAACGACGGGGGATGCTGGAAAGGGGGAGAAGGATGTCGTGCGAACCGGCGACACGCAGGAGATTGCGCGCCAGCAGCCTGCCGGCCTTTGAGAGTTCCGCCGAGCAATCTCGAGTCTTGTACAAGATGATGCTGCCGTTCGGCTTCCGGTGCCGACCCGCGTAGCGCACCACGTCCTGGAGAGGCCCGGAAAGCCGGCTGAGGACGACGTCGCATTCCAGGGACGGCAGTGACTCCGCCCGCGCGTTCAGTACCTCAACATGGGCGAGGCCGAGTTCGGTCACCGCGGTCTGCAGGAAACGACTTCTCTTCTGTGACGATTCGATGAGCTGCATCCTGAGGTCGGGCCGGGCGATGGCGAGAGGTATGCCGGGCAGGCCGGCCCCGCTCCCGATATCGCATACCCGCGCGGCGGGAGGCAGCAAACGCTGCACGGCCAGGGAGTCAATCGCGTGATAGGAGAGGATGCGCCCGGTGTCGCGGCGCGAGACGAGGTTGATGCGCTGGTTCCAGTCCCGCAGCAGCTGCGCATAGCGGAGGAGCGAGTCGTATTGCGGCTGGGTCAATTCGACGCCGAGTTGCCGGCAGGCTGCCTCGAGGGTGGGAAAGTCGGGGTCGGGAACCGGCGACGCGATCGCGGGAGCGAACATGGCTCGCCTATCCGGCGGGCGGGTCTTTTATGTAGACGTTCGTTTCCAGGTAGGTCTGGTAGTCGGTCCACTTGGTGCCCGGGTTCCTCTCGACCGCCTCGCGGAACATCGCCGCGCGGGCATCAAGATTGTCCAGGAAGTAGACAATGAACGCCTCGGCGAACTTCGGGGTCTTGGGCGAGCCGAATTCCATCTGGCCGTGGTGGGCCAGGATGATGTGGAGCAGCATCCGGGCCGTTTCCACCGGGAATCCCTCTATGCCTGCTATCTTGTCCTGGACCATCTGATACCCAAGCGTGATGTGGCCGAGAAGGCGCCCGTCATAGGAATGGTCAATCGCAACGTCGTAGACGTACTCGCGGATCTTGCCCACGTCGTGCAGTATGACGCCGGCAAGCAAGAGATCGGCGTCAATCTCCTCGTAGACCAAGGGGAAGCTCCGGGCAAGCCGAGCCATCAGTAGCGTATGCTCGAGCAATCCGCCAAGGTAGGCATGGTGAACCCGGGCGCCGCCCGGGGCGAGCGAGAACTGCTCGACGAACTTCTCGTCGGCGAAGAAGGAGTCCAGCAGGACGCGGAGATGCTGGTTCTTGACAGCGGCCATGTATCCCCGCAGCTCGGTCATCATCTCGGCGCGGTCATAGCGGGAGGCGGCGATGAAGTCGTCACGCGAGATGTCGGAAGGGGCGGCCGGGTGGATAACGCTGACGTTGAACTGCGGTTTGCCCTGGTAGTCTCCCATCCGGCCGGCGACTCGGTAGAAACCTCCGACCTCGACGCAGCGCAGGGCGTCCTCAATCCGGTCCCACATTATGGCTGCGACCGAGCCGGTCTTGTCACGCAGTTCGAGTGTCAGGAAGGCGCCGCCGTCGCGGCGTTCCTTCACGTCCCGGCGTGAGCAGTAGAAGACGTCATCGACCTGCGAGCCGGGCTTGATGTCCTTGATGAACTGTCTCTTCATGGTTGGTTTGCTGCCGCGAGCGGGCTAGAGGGAAAACGCCAGCGAGAGGCGATGGGCGACGCCGAGTTCGACCATGGGGATGAAGCAGTAGTCGAGTTGGTATCCGCGCCAGCGGAAGCCGAGGCCGGTGGTCACGCCGGCAAGGATGTCTTCGCCGGCGCCGGCTCTGAGGTCAACACCTTCGGTTGTATAGCCGGCGCGCACCACCAGAAGGTCGGCAACCCAGCCTTCGACGCCGGCGCGGACGTTGATCCGGTTGTCAACCGGTTTACGCACGTCTAGTGCCACATTGAGCGCCGGGTTCGGCTGGTAGGCAAGCCCAAGTCCAAAGTCGATCGGCATCGGGTCCACGCTGTCCCGGAAAGCCCTGATCTGATAGCCGACGTTCTTCACCGCCAAACCGGCGGTCAGCCCAGCGACCGGCAGTCGGTAGGTAGCGCCTAGGTTGCCGGCTAGTCCCAATCCGAAAAAGGTGTCGATGGAGCCGTATAGCCCTTGCAGGGCAACGCCGACCGCGAAGTCATCGGCGAGCCGCATTGCTCCGCTGAGGTTGAGATTGGCATAAGAGACGCCGAACGTGCCAAGCTCCTCGCCTCGTTCGTTGGTGCGCTTCATCGTACCGGAGTTCAGGTAGACTATCCCGAACCCCACGCCCTTGTCAGTGCCGACCGGCTGGCTGTAAGCGGCGGAGCCGGTGTGGATACCTGCCACGTAGTTGAGGTAGCCGACATGGGCGCGCGGGCTTTCCGCCGTCAGCACGTGCGCCGGGCTGAACCAGAAGCCCATCGGGCTGGAGGCGCTGCCGATTCCGGCGCCGCCCATTGCCGCCTCGCGGGCGGTCGGCGTTATACGGAGAAAGTCGAAGCCGGTGGTGCCGGCGTTCGGGTCGATCCCGACTAGAACCAAGGCCAGTGTCAGGGGGAGCATGATGCTTCAAAGTTAAGGTCGTTTGCCGCAGTTGTCAAGCTTATTCGAGCGGCACGATGTTGACATCAGTGCCTCCAGCAATAGAATAGGGGCGAGAACACTAGACGATAATCCGAGTCCGGTGTCGTGACGGGACTGTCGTTCAATTACTATGCGACAATCGGCGCCGCGGTGCCGGTTGCTGAGGAGGATAGTTATGTCCGGGCATTCTAAATGGTCCACAATCAAGCACAAGAAGGGCAAGGCAGACCAAGCGCGGGGCGCGGCCTTTTCGAAGCTGATTCGGGAAATCACTACGGCTGCCAGGATCGGCGGCGGCGACGTGAACGCCAACCCCAGGCTGCGCACGGCGGTCGAGTCGGCCAAGGCGATCAACATGCCGGCCGACAACGTCGACCGCGCCATCAAGAAAGGCACCGGCGAACTGCCGGGCGTCACCTATGAAGAGACCATTTACGAAGGCTACGGTCCGGGCGGAGTGGCCCTGATGATCCGAGCGCTGACCGACAACAAGAACCGGAGCACGGCGGAAGTCCGTCACGTCTTCGACAAGTACGGCGGCAGTATGGGCGCGGCCGGGTCGGTCGCGTGGCAGTTCAAACCGCAGGGACTGATAGTCGTGTCAAAGGACAAGGCGAGCGAGGACGCCGTTCTGAACGCGGCGCTGGAGGCCGGGGCCGACGACGTGAAGACCGAAGCGAGCGCCTACTCGATCACGACCCCGATTGGTGCGCTTGAGAAGGTGAAGAAGCAACTCAAGGACGCCACCATCCCGTTTGAAAGCGCGGAATTGACCATGATCGCAGCCAACTCGGTCAAGCTGTCCGAGGCGGAAGCGCCCAAGGTCCTCAAGCTGATTGAGATGCTGGAGGAACTCGAAGAGGTCCAACAGGTCTACGACAACTCCGACATCCCCGAAGAGATACTGGAGAAGATAGCGGCCGAGGACTAGTCTGTCTTGAGGATTCTGGGGATTGACCCAGGGCTGGGCGCGACCGGATACGGGATCATCGAAGACGGCGAGGCCACCGAGTTCGGCCTCATCACGACTGACGCAGGTCAACCCACTCCAGAACGGCTCCGATCGCTGGGCGAGGGTCTCGAAGAGGTGGTCCGGCGCAACCGGCCGACAATCTGCGCGCTTGAGACCCTCTTCTTCAAGTCGGTCGGGGCGAGGAGCGTGATTCGCTCGGCCGAGGCTCGCGGCACGATCATCTACGTTCTGGGCCGGAACCGCATACCGGTAACCGAGCTGACCCCAGCTACCATCAAGCTGGCCCTGACCGGGAGTGGCCGGGCGTCGAAACACCAGATGAATTACATGGTCAAACGGCTGCTCTCTCTGGGGGAGAGGGTTTCTGAGCACGCGGCAGATGCCCTGGCCGCCGCCTACTGCCTCAGTCGTAGGCAGCCGGCGAGAGCGGGGCGGCGATGCTAGCACGACTACGCGGCCTCCTGGCAGAGAAGGACCCGACACGGGTCGTAGTTGACTGCCAGGGTATCGGGTTCGGCCTGAAAGTCCCGCTGTCCACATCACGGCGGTTGGCCGATGACGGCGGCGAGGTCACTCTGCACGTGCACACCCATTTCACCCGGGAAGGGGTGGAGCTGTTCGGTTTCCTGGACAAGGATGAGAGGACCGCGTTCCAGCGGCTGATGTCGGTGTCGGGAATCGGACCCAAGGCTGGCCTGAACCTGCTATCCCGATTCGCTCCCGCGGAGATAGAATCCATAATAGCCAACGGCAAGGCTGACGTGTTGCGGACCGTGCCCGGTATCGGGCCGACCAAGGCAGACAGTATCATCAAGAAGCTGCAAGCCGAAGCCCTGCCGCCAGAAGGCGGCTCGGGTCTGCTGGCGGACGCGGAGTCGGCGCTGGTTTCGCTGGGGCTGACGCACCGCGAGGCCAAGGAACGTCTGCGTCGGGTTGGTTCGGCCGAGAGCCTCAGCCTGCAGGAGCTCCTGAAGCTGGCGCTGGCACATCGAGGCTAGCCGGGACGTGGTTCAGACGGAACGGATTTCATCTCCTCAGCGGATGCGGGGAGAGGAGGCGTTGGACGAGGAAATCCGGCCCCGTACCCTAGATGACTTCATTGGCCAGGACCGTCTGAGGGACAACCTGCGGGTTTTCATCGAGGCGGCCAAGCTGCGTGGGGAGCCGCTCGAGCACGTCTTGCTCTTCGGTCCGCCCGGCCTGGGCAAGACGACCCTCGCCTACATCATCGCGGGTGAGATGGGCGCAGCGCTCAGGGCTAGTTCGGGACCGATACTTGAACGACCCGTGGATCTTGCCGGCATCCTCACCGGTCTTGCTGCGAAGGACGTGCTGTTCATAGACGAGATACATCGGACCAACAAGTCAGTGGAAGAATACCTGTACCCCGCAATGGAGGACTTCTCGCTCGACGTGCTTATCGACAAGGGGCCAGGCGCCAGATCCGAGAAGATAGGCTTGCACGGTTTTACCCTGGTCGGAGCCACAACCCGTTCCGGTTTGCTGACTGCGCCATTGCGCTCCCGCTTCGGCATGTCTTTCCATCTCGACTACTATCCGGCTGAGGACCTCGTTCTCATCGTCCGGCGTACTGCGCGCATCCTCGGCGTGAAGGTCGAAGACGATGCGGCCGCGGAAATCGCCCGAAGGTCTCGCGGAACTCCCAGGATCGCCAACCGGCTGCTGCGGCGCGTCCGCGATTTCGCCCAGGTGGGTGGTAAAGAGCTGGTGGATAAAGAGATAACTCGCTATGCTCTGACCCAACTCGATGTCGACACGCTCGGACTGGATGAGATGGACAAGAAGATACTCACGACAATAATCGACCGGTTCAGTGGCGGACCAGTGGGTGCGTCATCGCTGGCAGTGGCCGTAGGAGAGGATGTCGGCACTCTGGAAGAGGTGTACGAGCCATTCCTGGTCCAGCAGGGGCTCATTCAGAGGACGCCGCGAGGACGGATTGCCCAGAAACGGGCATACGATCACTTCTGCCGCAAGGCGTCGAACCACCGCCAGAGCGAACTGGACCTCGGCTAAGCCCGTCCGCAATACGTGGAGAGGTGCGATTCCTCGTCGCGTGGCTGTGACCGAGGGCACAGCGGGAGTGCTGAGAACAAATGGTCTGAACGCTCTTCGTGGGGTCCGCGGCGGGTATCACGGCTATCCGGGCCGATCTTCCTGTTAGTTAAGTCTCAGTATTCAAATTACTTAGATTCAGTCACCGGACTTGGCTGAAGTCTGAGCCAAGGTATCTCTTGACATGGCGGGCAGTATCTGGACCATTGTACCATGAGAAAATGGGCCGTCGGCCTGTTTCTGCTCATGTCGGCCTGTTTCCTGCCCAAGGCGCAGACCACTAGCAGCATGGTCCGGACGGGAGTCCGGCCTCCCGACTTCATGTTCGGCGGGCGGCAGGACAGCACGGGCACGCCGCGCGGGCGCTATCTTGGTCGATTCAAGGTCACTTACTATTGGGCGGTTGAGGAGGCGGAGTATCCTACCAGCCGGTCTTCGCCTCTCTACCTGGCCGATGGCCAGCTTCTCGGCCGATTCTCCTCGGCCTTTGTCAGGGCTTTCCGGCTCGAGGCCGCGGCTCAATTGAGAGACGGGCGGCGCATCAGCTACCTCAAGCGGGCGAATCGGGCCAAAGTCGTGGACCGATTCCTGGGGAGTGGCGGGCACAAGCTTACCGAACTTAAGTCCATCGCGGTAGATCCCCGTTTGATACCCTTGGGTTCGGTAGTCTACATCCCGCAAGCCGAAAACGTCTCGATCGACGACCATACCCTTGGCGGCGTCTTCTACGCCCAAGACGTAGGCAGTGCCATAAGGGGCAAGCACATAGACATCTTTGTCGGCCGCAAACAGAACATGGACGCCTTCGCGTCAGCGGGAATGGGGAGTGCGAGTGGCGTCGACGTCTACATCCTCGAATAGCCGGGTCGGGTCCGATCTGCCGACTGCCTCTACCAGGGCTCGGTTCAGCTTTTCGCGCCACCACTCCCGATAGAGTCCCGCCAGGGTGATGACCCGAACCTGGCGCCGGTGCATCCACTCCAGCAAGGCTCCGAAGTCATCAACCGACCATTCGGTGAAGACCCGGGGTGTCGGGACGATGCGATGGAGAAGGATGACCGTCGTCCGGTTCCGGCGGACATGGCCGATTATCTCCGGCAGCCGGGTCTCAATCCTCAGCTCCACCTCCGGTATCCGGTACGGCTCCACCCAGAGGTTCGGGGTACCCGGGCCGACCTTGCGAGCCAGTTTGTACCCGGCGCGGCGGACCAGGTTGCGGATCCGGCCGTTCATGTCGCCATAGGGATAGACGAACGTGATGACTTCAGTGCCGAAGAGCGACTCAAGCTGGACCTTTGAGTCGGCGATCTCGTGCCAGGCGTGCTCAGTCTCCAGCTGACTGAGCCAGGGATGGGTCAGGGTGTGGCTGGCGATCTCGATGCCGCTGGAGTCCATCATCTCCCTGACCTCTTGTTCGTTCAGGAAGCGGTCGGAAGGACTGTAGGATGGCTTTCCTTCGCCAATGCAGCCGACGATCAGAGCGAGAGTCATGGTCATCCGGTAGCGCTTGAGCAAGGGGTAGACGTTCTCGTACACGCTGTGGTAGCCATCATCGACCGACAGAACTACCGTGCGGTCTGAAAGGTCAATGGTATCCAGCCCCGGCGGGACCGCTGGAGCCGGCCGTGTCAGCTGTGCAGGCAGCAGGATGAGAAGAAGGTGGAGCACGGGGCAGAGATGATAGGTGAAGCTACCTTTGTTGACAAGAGGTGCGGCTTTGGCAGACTGCTACAAGACAGACGATGAACGATGAGCGCTGCACGATGAACGAAGGAAGATAACGAATGAGGATTGGCCTCGCCCAGCTCAACCCGGTTGTCGGTGACTTGCCCGGAAACGTCCGGCGCGTGCAGCAGGCGCTGGAACACGCCAGCGAATCGAAGCCCGACCTGGTTGTTTTCTCTGAACTGATGCTGACCGGCTACCCGCCGCGGGACCTGTTGGCCCGCAGCTGGTTCATTGACCGTGTGGAGGCCGGTCTGGCCGACATCGCGCGGATTTCGGAACGATTCCCCGATATCGGCATCATCATCGGCGCTCCGGTACGTTCGTCGGGCGGGCTGGGAAAGGGTCTGCACAACGCCGCGATACTCTTTGTGGGAGGCAGGGAGCTGTCCCGGCAGGCCAAGTCTCTGCTTCCAACTTACGACGTCTTTGATGAGACGCGCTACTTCGCACCGGCTGAGGGAGTGCGGCTCGCAGAGTTCCGGGGTGAGAGAATCGGCATGTCCATCTGCGAAGACGCGTGGAACTCACCGGAGATGTGGGAGAGGGCGGAGTATCAGCGAGACCCGGTAGCCGAACTCGCTTCGGCCGGTGCGACGCTGATGGTCAACATCTCGGCTTCGCCGTTCGCAGTCGGCAAGGAGGCTGTACGAAAGCGCCTGATTGCCGGCCACGCTGCGCGGCACCATGTGCCGTTCGTCTTCGTGAACCAGGTTGGCGGGAACGACGAACTGGTCTTTGACGGCCGCAGCATGGCGTTTGACCGGCAGGGCCGGCCCCAATTGGTGATGGCGTCATTCCAGGAGGGGCTGGCATTGGTCGAGGCGGGTGACGACGGGAGCGACACCAACTACCGGGAACTGGAGTCTGTCGAGTCAATCCATGACGCACTTGTGCTCGGTCTACGCGACTACGTGCGGAAATGCGGGTTCACGAAGGTGGTGCTGGGGCTTTCCGGCGGCATCGACTCCGCGGTCGTCTGCTGCCTGGCTGCTTCGGCCATCGGGCCGGAGAACGTGCTGGGTATCACCATGCCGTCCGAGTATTCGTCACGCGGCAGTGTCGAGGACTCGCGCCGGCTGGCGGATAATCTCGGGATCGAGTTCCGCGAGGTCGGCATAACCGGGGCATATCACGCCTACCTGGCGCTGCTTGAGCACGAGTTCACGGGCCGGAAGCCAGACGCGACGGAGGAGAACATCCAGGCGCGTGTCCGGGGCAACATCCTGATGGCGGTCTCCAACAAACTCGGGCATCTGGTGCTGGCGACGGGCAACAAGAGCGAGCTGGCGGTCGGGTATTGCACGTTGTACGGCGACATGAGCGGCGGTCTCTGCGTGCTGGCAGACGTGCCAAAGACCACTGTCTACTCTCTTGCGGACCACATCAATCGCCGGGGCGAGGTGATTCCGGCGGCTGTCATCCGGAAACCGCCGTCGGCCGAGCTAAGGCCCGACCAGACCGACCAGGACACCCTGCCGCCGTACGATGTGCTCGATGCTGTCATCGCCGGCTATGTGGACGAGGGCCTATCCGCGGACCAGATCGTGGCGTCCGGACTGGAGCGTAAGACCGTTGAGTGGGTCATCGGCGCCGTGAACCGGAATGAGTACAAGCGACGCCAGGCCGCACCAGGACTGAAGGTGACCAGCCGGGCGTTCGGGACCGGCTGGCGCATGCCGATTGCAGCGCGGTACTGAAGAGAGGGACTAGGGACCTGGGACCGGGGGTGATGAATCCGGCGCCAGGTGGTCGCAGAGTTCCTTGACTGCCTGGAGGTCGGGCCGCAGGCGGAGCGCCCGTTCAGCCAGGACGCGGGCCGCGACCGATTCGCCTTTCGCAGCAGTGAGTACTGCCAGGTTGTACAAGGTCGGCACGTACGTTGAGTCCAGCCGCAGGGCTGACCGGTAGATCCCTTCCGCCCGGTCGGAGTCGCCGGCGGCGACCAGCAGGCTGCCCAGCTGGTTGAAGTACCGGGCAGTCGGATAGTCGTCGACCACGGCCTGGACCATTGCTGCGGCGCTATCGTACCGCCCGCGCAGCTTCAGCCGCTCGGCGAGCTGCAGCCGCGCCGATGGCAGCGTGCTGTCCAGCGCCAGGGAGCGGTGCAGTTCTGCTTCTGCCTCTCCCGCTCGTCCGACTGCAACGAGCGCATTGGAGCGGTTGAGGTGGAGCAGGGCCGAGCCGGGATGGACGGAGATGGCGCGGTCGAAGGTAGCCAGGGCGCTCTCGGCCTGACCGGCGGCGACAAATGCCAGTCCCAGTACGTTGACGGCGAGTTCCGAGTTAGGCTCCAGTTCGTTGGCAAGGCGCAGATTGTGAATTGCCTGGCGGTGGTCACCCTTCTCGCTGAGCAGCATCCCGGCGTGTATGTAGGCATGGACGAAACCCTGGTCGAGCCGGAGCGCGTGGTTGTACAGCGCGAGCGCGGAATCCGGCCGGAGCCCGGCAATCGCGTCACCAAGGTTCGCGTAGGCGCTGGGCGCGTCCGGCGCTTCGCGGACCATCGCCGTGAAGAGCGTCTCGTTGCTTCTCCAGATCCGGGTGCGTGCCATCGCATCGGCGCCGAGCACCACGATAACCGCGGCGAGCGCGAAGCCGACCACTTTCCGCGTCTTGACCCGGAAAGTGAGCAGGCGCGAGAGTGCAATCACCAGCACCATCACCATGCCGGCCGAGGGCAGGCAGAGCAGCCGTTCCGCGGCCAGCGGGCCGATGGAAGCGATGTTGGAGACCGGCAGCAGGAAGGCCAGGGTCCAGGCGTAGCCCCAGAGCGTGGCCGTGAACCGCCGCTTCAGCGCGAGGAGCGGAACCGAGACGATGAAGAGCAGGGCGAAGAGCAGATGCTGGGTCGGGACGAGGAACGCGTCACTGGCCGGGTACTTGGCGCGGTGCTCGAACGGCCAGAAGAACATCCTGATGTAGAGCCCCAGGGTGTTGGCGACGGCCGCGAGCCTGCCCCAGATTCCGACTCCGCGCTCGACCGGGATGGGCACCGGAACCGCGACGGCCCGCAGCAGCAGGTAGCCGGCAAGAATCGCCACCGCCGCCAGGGTCAGCAGCCAGTAGCGCCGGTCGAACCTGACGCCCAACAGGAACGGGGCAAGCGCGATGAGCAGCGGGAAGAGCACTGCCGTTTCCTTGCTCAGCAGGGCAAGGCCGAATGCAGGCAGAACCACAAACCACCACCAGCGGTTGTGCTTGCGGAAGGACCGAAGCAGGGAGAAGGAGGCTACCCCCACGAACAGGGTCAGCATGATGTCGGTTCGTCCCGATACGAACGCGACTGACTCAACGTGCGACGGATGGGCGGCAAAGAGCATGCCGCCGATCAGTGCCCAGACTCCCGAATGAAGCAACTCCCACAGCACCAGGGTCACCGCGGCGGCAGCCAGTGCGTAGAGCAGCAGGTTGACGACATGGAACCAGTGCGCGTTGTTGCGGGACAGGGCCTGGTCCAGCCAGAAGCTCAGGGTTACCAGCGGCCGGTAGTAGGCGGCGCCCGACCCGGCAGCCGGCTCCGGACTGCCGGCCCAGAATCCGCGCGAGAAGATGTCAGCCGGCCGGGAATGAGCCAGCAGCGAGTTGCCGGCGATAAGCGAGTTATCGTCCCAAACGAAGCCGAACCGCGCAGCCGGCAGATAGAGAGCAAGCGAAACGAAGGCGACCGCGGCCAACACGACGGCCATGCCGCCCCGGGTGCGCAGCTTCTCCTGGAGGGATTTGCCGTCCATCGCCCAAAGTCTTGCGGGAAACAGACGGTATGTCAAGCCAGCCGAGCGACGAGGGAAGGACTACCGGCCGGGCGGTTCGTTCCACGACGCGATGTCGGGGAGCGGTTTGCGGGGGCGCTCATTGGGGGAGACGTCCGGGGCCGGATAGCCGAGCGCGATGAGCGCCACCGGCTTGTACCCCTTGCCGCGCAGACCCATGTGCTTGAGCAGCGCCCGGCCGTCATACCAGCCTATCCAGCACGTGCCCAGTCCCTGCTCGGCCGCGGCCAGCACGAAGTGCTCGCCGCCGATGCCGACGTCCACCAACTGATACTGCGTGCCCTGAACCGCGCCGGCCACCCTGTTGACCAGCAGGTTCTCCTTCATGAGCAGGGCGACGAGGACCGGGGCGGCGGCGAACTTCTTCGACGCCGCATATGCGCCCACAAACACGGCGTCAGCCAGCTTCGCCTTCTTCTCCGGGTCGTCGAAGACGATGAACCGCCAAGGCTGCATGTTGTCCGCTGAGGGCGCGCGCCGCGCCGCCTCAAGGCAGAGTTCAAGTTTCTCGCGTTCCACCGGCCGGTCGGCAAACCGGCGCACCGACCGCCGGGTCCAGCAGAGCTTCAGGAAATGCAGATCACCCACTGTTAGACCTCATTTCAGATTGCAGACTTCAGGTATCAAATTGCAGATTGAGGAAGCGGGATTCCGCCCGACATTCTGCACTCTGCATTCTGCAATCTGCATTTTGACTTCGCCGAATCAGCTAATCAGCCTCGGCAGCAACTCTCCTGCCTTCTCCTTGAAATGTACGTCCACAATCGAACCCAACCCGGTATCGCGCGGATTCACGTCAACGAGCATGGCCGCGGCCTCGTGCGCGAGCAGCGCCCACTGCAGGATATACCCGAACGACGCCTCCGTGCCGATGACGAAGCAAAGGTCAATCCGGCCCTCAAGGAAATAGTGGTGGATTTGCTCGACCGGCTGCCGCGGCAGGTTCTCGCCGAACCAGACAATGTCCGGCCGCAAGACATTGCCGCACATACACAATGGCGGGATTTCCGAAAGCGGTGTTTCGCGGTTCTCGAGAACGGTGCCGTCGCGCTCGCACCGCGTGTGCCAGAGCGAGCCGTGGATGCGCACCACTTCCTTCGAACCGGCCTGCTCGTGCAGGTCATCAACGTTCTGGGTCACGACGAACACCCGCCTGCCCGGCTTCTCCAGCGCAGCCAGTGCCAGGTGTCCCGGGTTCGGCCTCGCCTGCGCCATGTTGCCCCGGCGCTCATCATACCACTTCCAGACCTTCACCGGGTCGCGCTTGAAAGCCTCGCGGGTCGCGTAGTCGAGCGGGTTGAACTCCCTCCATAGTCCCCGGTCGTCGCGGAACGTCGGGACGCCGGACTCGGCCGAAATGCCCGCGCCGGAGATGACCATGATGTTTTTCGCCCTGGCCACCCGCTCGCGCACCAGCGCGATGTCCTCAGTCGTGGTCGTTTCGGTCTTCATTGCCGCGTGATTCTACCGGCTCGCTCAGCCCAGTCAAACGACAGAAGCGAAACGGAAGCCGGAAGCCGCGGGCCTCTCAGAAGAAACCCCTCCATCAACGTCGAGGCGACGGCAGGACCGTCGTCTAGAATGCCTATCGAGGCACTGGAATCCTTGAATCCTCGATTCCTGGAATCCTTCCGCAGTGAACGCTGAACGTTGGACGATGGACGAGCTGACGTTGTACGATGTCGCGTTGGGCGGAGAAAGACTCTTGCCGTCCCCGGAATTACTGAACTAAATGATGTTTGGCTAGAGCCCAGGCGGTTTGTCGCCGAACTGCCATCCGTCCGCGAGGAGCCGTTTCACTGCCGGAAAGTGGCTCTTTTCCGATATCGACTTGCTGGTGATTGGCGGCATGTTGTCTTTGGCAATTGTGCGGGCGACCAGCAGGCCAACAACAGGACCTGCTTGGATGGCGATGACTCCTAGCCATGCATTGACGAAGAACGCTGCAACACCAAACACGATGCCGATGGCCAAGCCGATGTATCCCGCCTTGTTGACGGAGTCATAGCCATGAACGTGCTCCTTCTGGCAGGCGGGACACCGTGGTACTGCGACGGTGGACTTCCTCCATTGGTAGTGCGTCCCGTATTGCGTTCCCCTATAGATGGGCGTCTTGCTCGTTACCTTATGCATTGACACTGGGACGGTCGCAGCAGCGTCAGGCGGGTGCTGCCCGCAGAACCAGCAGCTTCTGGTCTCGATCTCGGCTCGCGCGTCATCGAGCCACTCTTGATCTTGCGGGTTGTCACGCATCGCGACAGCCTTCTCCAAAAACGGAATCGCCTCTTCTGGTTTTCCCAACTGAACGAGCGTACTCCCCAGCCAATGAAAGTCTATGGCTGTGGCTCGCAGCTCTACGGCGGCGCGGAGATACAGAAGCGAGTGTTCTTTCTGTCCGTCCCGGGACAAGCTCTGACCGATCTTGGCAAGCCGCGCCGCGACTTCTGCGACACCCTCGTGCGCAAGAACAGTCTCGGCGCGGTTGAGTGCAGTGATGGTCTCCGGATGTGACTTGTTCTCGACCAGTAGGCGCATGTGCGCCCGCCTAATGTCGGCTCGCGTTGGCCGCAAGGGCAGTCCCAAAGCCTCCTCGTAGCGTTCGTCGGCGAGCAACAGAGCAACAGCGGCTGACACGGGAGCCTACTTTTTCTCGTCCACCTTGCTAGGGATAGCGCTGAGCTCGTCAAGAAGCTCACGGAATCGTTTCGGCTCGATGTCCCCTGTGTCCAGTAGGACAGAAAGCAGCTCTCCCGTGCGGTGCATGAGGTCAGGGCAGTCGTCATTCGGAGACCCCCCGGCACCCCCAGGCTGCGCTCTTTCGGCAAGTGCCTCCAGTTCCGCGGCCTTGCTCTTCACTCGATCGTCCCGCGACGACACCATGTCCAGCGCTCGGCGTGCCGTTCGGAGAAGACGCTCCCGGTGGGACTCAGTCCAACTCCCGCTCCGCCCCTTTGCAGCTTCCAGCCATCCCGCAACATCCTCCTTGGTCAGCGGATCTTCGTGTTCCTCTTGCGCCACGATTTCGCTACCATCGAGCTTGTCCAATCCAACGTAGGTCACCGTCTTCCCGGACTGGCGATGCTGCAGCGCAAGCGACAGTTTGCGGTTCTCGTCCAGCGACACCTTCACGTCCACCAAGGGCAATTCGCTGTTCGGCCTAAGGCCAACGGGGACATGACCGAGGAGTTGGTATGACCAGACATCGCTTCCTACCGTCGACTTCGCTGCGTCCGGCACCTTGGAGACAAGACGGAATTTCACTTGCAGGAGTGTCGGGTCGCCGTATACGACTGAAACGGTGCCATCAATGGGGTATGTTGAGTTCGGGGGGATCGCAGTGTCGAAACGCGGGGCATGGCCCTTGACGAAGAACGTGGTCCCATACCCGTAGGGCGACCGCTTGACGACTGGCTCGATCACACGACCAGCCTTCAGGGCTGCTCCCTGAGCTACACACTCCATTGGGTTCACAGGGAAGCCACGCTGTTCAATCTGGTCAATCTGGGTTAGCACCTCTGCTCGGACACCGAGTGTGGCAAGCTCTTCTCGCACAGCCTTTCTGATACACGGCATGTGCACAGGCCCGCCGACAAATAGCACATGGTCCAGCTCCTTCGCGGCGACATTGGCCTGACGCAGAGCAACGCCTATCGGTGTGCGGCTCTTCGCAAGAAACGACTGGTCATCCCCGCTGGCAGACTCAGAGAGAAGCCGCTCCAGGTCTGCACGGGTCAGCTCTAGCGACTGACCATCGGGTGACTCCACGACCGTGGATTGTCTCTTGGAGAGTCTGATTTTCGCTCGCTCGACCTCGCTACGCAGCATGGCTTTCATCTTCGGGTCGGCATCAACGTCGTTGAGGCCGTGCTCATCAACCAAGTGGCTATACAGAACGTCGTCCATGTCGAGCCCGCCGAGCTTCTCGTTACCTGACGTCGCCGCCTCTCCGGGCGCGAGCTTGCCGCCGACCTCGGTAATGTGCAGGACCGTCACGTCCAGGGTACCCGCACCCATGTCGTAGGCAAGAATAACGGATTCCTTCTGAAGCTGAAGTCCGTACTTGACCGCCGCTGCAGTCGGCTCAGCAATCGTGCCGAAATCGGTGAACCCGGCGTCGGCCGCCGCTCTCTGTATGGGTTGAACCCGAGTGTCCTTGAAGTACGCAGGTACGCTGATGACAGCCCGGCTGATCAGACCTCCGCCGGTGAACAGGTTGAGCGCCCGGTTCTCGGCGTCCTCCTTCACCTCGCGGAGTATGAACGTCAGAACCTCGGTTGGCGTAAGCGTACGGCCAGCCACGTTGATGAGTATGCCTCGATCAGGCCCTTCGATGATGTCGTACTGGAATCGCCTCACGTCACCGCTCTTGCATGCGGCGGCGTATGACAGGCCGACGAGCCGTTTGACGCCCCAGATGACGTGTTTGGGATTGATGGCCCAATCTTCCTTCGCCTTCTGGCCAACGTACTTGACGTTGCCGTCAGCGCCAAAAGAGACGAACGACGGGAACTGCTTGCCGTAGAGAGTCTTCCCGTAACGACTTTCTATCATAGCTGGTGTGCTATCGCGGGCGAATGCCGCAGCCGAGTTGAAAGTCCCGAGGTCGATGCCTATTGTGCGTTCTTCCACATGTTCTCCTTCAAGCGGCGGGAGCCACCTTCTCCTGGCCTGCACTGACAATTACGTCCGCTGGGCGTAGCACTTCAAGTTCTTCAGGCGAGCCACCTCTGATGCAGTAGCCTTTGCGGGCTACAGACAGCACCGTGCCCGTCGGTGATGAATCTGGGCGCTTCTCCAAGATGTTGTGTTGCAGATGGACGAACGGCCGACCCATCTCCACGCGGATTTCCTCGATTCCTACGTCTTCGATCGTCCGTCGTGCGACGCGCAGTTCCCTCGCAAGCTCGCTGTTCATGCCACCGCGCGTCTCGGTCAGTTCGAGGTTGTCTAAGAGCGTGAACAGGCCGTTCGCAACTGCGTGGTAGCGCGAGCGGGCCTCCCTTGTGACCTCGCCGCCTTCCACTCCGAAGCGCCAGATGCTCGCCCCTAGGTCTCGCATCTTCTCACGCGCAGCGTCCATCGTTTCCGCAACAGCCGACGCCGTGTCAGCCAGCTCGCCGGCGGTCTGCCCTTCTCGGGCGACGTCAGCAGCGGATCGAGTTTCAGCGCGCCCCTCTCGTGGTCCAGCAACGAACCGCACAACGAAAGCTGTGACCAAGCATGCCAGAAGCAACCCCCCAACGATGGGAATCCAGAGGGGGATACCCCGGGACGAGCGAGACGGTTGGTTGGATGTGGTCACTAGAGTGCGAGCGAGCATCCGAAGTCTATCGCGGAGTGTGGCTAGATCAGGGGCACTGGACATGTGACCGCCTGCGGCTCGCGCCAAGTCTGCAAGCAGTGACGTGTTAGCGCCCTCTGCGCCGGCGAGCCCGGTTACTAGCACCCGGGATGCTGTCCGGCGCAGACGCGGGGCCGTCTGTTCAAGGAGGACGGCCGCTGCCGAGTCTGTTGCCCTAGCTCCCCCCGGGACATCAAGCCAGCCGTCGGTGAGCAGAACGATGACTCTGTTGGCCATCGGGCGAGCAGCGGCGAGCAGCGAGTCGGACATCATCAGCCCAGGATTCACGTCAGTATAGCCGTCTGCGAACTTGAGACCTTTGGATTTGAGACCCTTCAGTATCGCTGCGCTGACGCCATCACGGCTAGAGTCGGCCATGACGGTCCACGGTACTATCAGTCTGGCCTCTGACCCGAAGGCCACGACTGCAAGTCGGCATTGCGCATCAAGGGAGTCAGCAAACTCCGCCACTGCCGCCGCGGTTGACGCCGGTACGGAGCCGGAGTTGTCAATCACTAGCACAACATCGGTCAGTCTCTCGGTCGGAGCCTGCGCTGAGAGAGCGATCGCTACGGCTACCAACAGCAGTACGAACGTGCGCACGGCGGTCATGAGTTCTCCTTCTTCTCTGCCCCGAAGCCGATGCGCTTTGGCTTCAGCTTCTTGGTTCCTTCCTGAACTCTGGCAATAGCCGCAGTGAGGTGAGCCATTTTCACCACAATCCCGCGCGGCGCGAACTTGTTGTCACGCAGGGCGGAGAATGCGGCCTCGCGGCATACCTCGGCCAACTCGGCCCCGGAGAAGCCTTCCGTGATGGCCACAAGCCGGTCGACACGCACGTCGTCCGCCAGCGGTTTGCGCTTCAGGTGTACGTTCAAGACGGCCTTGCGCGCTCCGGCGTCCGGCAGTGGGACTTCAACTTGGTAGTCGAATCTGCCGGGCCGAAGCAGCGCGGGGTCGAGGATGTCCGGTCGGTTGGTGGCCCCGATGACGAACACGCCGTCCGCAGACTCGGCGCCGTCTATCTCGGACAGAATCTGGTTGACCACCGTGGCGTCCGCGCGTTCGCCGTAGCTGCCGAGTCCCTCCGACCTTGCGGCGGCCACCGCGTCAATCTCATCGAAGAAGACCACGCAGGGGGCGTTCTGCCGGGCTTTGGAGAAGATGAACCGGACACGGTGTTCAGATTCTCCGTACCACTTGGAGCGGATTTCCGGGCCTTTGACGAAAATGAAGTTGGCACCGCACTCGGCTGCCGCGGCCTTGGCGAGCAGGGTCTTTCCTGTCCCCGGTGGGCCGTACAGAAGGATGCCCTTGGCGGGCTTCACATCGGCGGCCTCGAAAGCCTCACGCTTGGTCATCGCGTAGGTGATGTTCTCGACCAGGAGTCGTTTCACGTTGTCGAGCCCGCCGACTTCGTCCCAACTCACGTGCGGGATTTCAATCATGAACTCGCGCATTGCGGATGGCGAGACTGTGGCCAGCGCCTGGTTGAAGTCAGCCTGTGTCACCTGCGTGTCGGCCGGGACTTCCTTGAGTTCCTCCATACCGGCCACGGGCATCACGCGCCGGAGTGCGTCATACGCCGCCTCACGGCACAGAGAGGCCAGGTCAGCCCCAACGTAGCCGACGGCACGCTCTGCCACCGACGCCAAGTCGACCTCAGGTGACAGGGGCATGCCACGCGTGTGTATGAGCAGAATCTCCCGGCGCCCCGAGGGGTCCGGAACTCCAATCTGGATCTCGTGTTCGAACCGCCCTCCCCGTCTGAGCGCGGGGTCGATCGCGTCGATGCGGTTCGTAGTGCCGATAACCACGACAGGCCCCTTCTTCTGCTTCAGACCGTCCATTTGAGCAAGGAAAGTCGCAACAACCCGCTGCTCAAGGTCACCGTGCGCAGACTCGCGCTTTGGGACCAGGGAGTCGAGTTCGTCGACGACTACGATGGCTGGTGCGTGGTTCTCGGCTTCGTCGAAGATACCGCGAACGTTCTCTTCCGTCTTGCCGTACATCGACGTGAACAACTCCGGCCCGCTCACGCAGTAGAAGTTGGCCTTGATCTGGCTGGCAAGAGCCTTGGCAATCAGCGTCTTTCCGGTTCCGGGCGGACCATGGAGGATGATGCCGCGCGGCGGCGTAATCCCCATGCGCTGGAGGACTTGTGGAAACCGCAGTGGATACTCCACGATCTCGCGAACTCTCGCGATTTCACGGCCCAGGCCGCCGATGTCGTGATAGCCCAGGGGAGTCTGCACGACCGCCTCTGGCTTCGTAGTGACCTGCGTGTCAGCGGTAATGGCGCAGACCCCCTTTGGATCGGTGCGTACCACCACGACCGGTCTCGGCTCCCCTGTGAAAGTGAAGAAGGCAGTCTCCTCGCCATCGGTGATAGGCTTGCCCATTATCCCTTCGCGTTCCTTGTCGCTGAAGTCTACCGGTACGTTCAGTTGTACTCTGCGGGCCTTGCTCGGGGACGAGAACTCAACCGACACGCGGTCCGTAGTCTCGACAGCGAGACAGCGTAGCTTGTATCTGTCAATCTGCAGGCGGGTCCGCGTGCCCGTTCTTACGTCGTCAATGATGCAGCCGCAGGCGCGGCCGTGAGCCCGGATGGTGGCGTAGCAGAGGCCGCCACTTGCGCGAGCGGATTCGAAAGCTCTGCGCGCGTCTACGTGCACGTCGGTCACGCATTCCAGCAGGCCGCGGTGCGTGCCGTCCAGGTCTATGCGACCCGACACCTCGGCAGTCAGCTTGGCCTGCGTCAACAGACTGCCCCACAATCGTCATTGTGATGGATGATGACTCGGTCTAGCATGTGGAGGTCATAGCGGAAGGCTAGTTCAAGTCAAGCAGCGCGTCGGCGCCGTGGCGGTGGTGAAGAGTTACCGGACGACCCAGCGGAGGACGCGTCGGAGCGACGCGAGCTTCCAGTTTCCAGTCTGCAGGTTGCAGTGCAAAGGACCAATCGAAGAGATGCCGCGCAGGTCAAAGGTCAAAAGGCAAAGGTCAAAGGTCAAGATTGCCGGATGTCCAGGCCGGGTCGGGTCAAGTTCCGGCGCCGGAAATGGCGAGAAGAGAATCAGCCGGAAGGGGGTCCTGACCGAGTAGCGCGCGAAGGGGAAGAACCTTGAGGGGCAAGCGAAAATCTGCCCCTCGTCTTTCACGAGGCACGCCCAATCGCAGGCAGCAGTGCCCGCGTCCGTCTTCTCGGCCCTGAACTCGCCCCGCATCGCCCAGCGACCCACTGCGTCAGTTGCAGCCGGGTTTGCGGCTCGCCATTCAGCAGTAGTCACGCTCTCGGGCAGACTCTCACCTCCCTCTTCGCTGGCCGCCTTAGCTACGACCTAGCTCAGGGCTTGACCCCGAGCCTTGCTTGCGACCCGCAACACCCGTCTGCCCGCACTTCAACCCACGCCCTGACTCGCGGCCCCGCTTAGGACTCGACCCAGGATTCCGCATCTCAATCGGCACTTCACTCGGCATTTCACTCAGCACTTGAGTCGGCAACTCAGTTAACCACTCAATTGGCATCTCACTCAGCTACTCATTCGGTATTTCACTAGTCCAGTCAATCGAGTAGTAACTAAAGCATTCAATCCTCGATTCAGTCGGCAAGTCAGCCGGAGATTCAGTCCTTACTTCACTTGCCAGGTCGCTGCTCGATTCAGTCGAGAGATTACCTGTCTACTCATCTGGGAAATCAGGCGGGGAGTCACTCCCGGTGTGACTGGGGGAGTCACTGGGGGATTCCTGATGTCAGTGCTGATGCAGGCGCTGGGGCGAATAGGATAGTATATTGATTCTATGATGGTTAGGCAGTCACACCGCCGCGCTTGACCGTCGATTCTCTGTGCAGTACTGTGTTGAGCTAGGGTCACGTCTCTGTGAAGCGTGCTGATGGGCTCTGAGTACTGCATTCCGTGGTCCTCGGTGAACAAAGCCCGGCCGGTAACGGTGAAGACCACGCAATATGGATATGACCCGAGCAGTCTTTAGGGAAGTCAACCCGCGGGGGTGAGGCCCTGCGAATGGAGGAGAACAATGAGTGACCCGGTGAAGCGAGCGGAGCGGTGGAAGGCAAAGTACAAGACCCAGCGGGTGAAAGAGACGCTGGACGACATCCGTGAAGACATGGCCAAGCGCTACGAAGCCGCGATTGCCGACGTCTGCGTGATGGAGGGCAAGGTCAAAGAGGTCATCAACGCGGCCGGGGTTTCGACCTCGCTGTACGTGCCCTACCTCAACTTCGGTCGGCAGCTCTACAAACTGACGCGTCAGCAGAACATCACGGGCGAGAGCTTTGCGATGGCTGCCCAGGTGCTCCTCGACAAATGGGCGGCGCGCGGCTGCGACGCCTGCACCGGGACACGAGCGGGCAGGCACTGCTCGAAACCGTGGTCGCCTTTCCGGTGCTCCTGTTCTTCATGCTGGTCGTCATGGAGTTGTCGCTGCTGTACAATGCCAAGCAGTTGGCAAACTACGCCGCGTTCTGCGCGGCCCGCACGGCAGCGGTCAACGGCGTCAGCGCTACCGGGAAAACGCACTTCGCCGCGGCGATGGCGATGAGTCCGCTTTCCTCCGCGACCAACGTCAATGCCAACGAGATCCTGCTCGACTACGGCCTGACGAACCCGACCCAGACGGTCGCGGCCATCTGCAGCATCCCCGGTTTCCAGGGCGACAACGACAAGTGGCTGGCTCGTCTCGCCAACGCCTACCTGAGGACCGGTGCGCCTTCTTTTGCCGTGGCAAACTACGGGACGCGGAAGAACGTCACCGCGAACGTCACCTACGTCTATCGCTGCAGCTTCTGGCCGTTCGGCATCGTCTGGGGCCAGTCGGCAATCACCACCTACTACAACTCGCTCCCGGCCATCATCAAGCCTTTCGCCACGTTCGTCAATACGTGGCGCTGGAACATTGTGATTCACGGCCGCGCCGTGACCGACTACTGGTCATCCTAGCGGCATGAGGGTACAGGGGGAAACAACATGAAGCCGTCTTTCAGCCAACGATCGCCGGTCGCTCTCGGCCGGCGATTGCTCTCTGACACCAGCGGGCAGGTGCTGCTGTTCGGCGCCGTGCTGGTAGTGGCGATTCTGGCATTCCTGTTCGTGATACCGAACGGAACCCAGATTACCACCAAGAAGATGCGCGCGCAGACCGCGGCCGATGCCGGCGCCTTCACCGGTTCGGTCTGGCTGGCCCGCGCCACCAACCTGAGCTCGAACATGAACATCGGCATCAAGAGCGTATACGAGTGGACAACGGTGCTGACCGTAGGCTCGGCCCTGGCACAGGCGCTCTATTCCGACACGCTCGACTCTTCGGTCCATGCTTTGGGCGGGCAGATCACGCTGGCATTGTTCGGCAGCTCGAACCCGGTGACGGTGCACACCACCGAGTACCCGAGTGCGATCCGGAAGCTGGATACCGCCGCGCAGTGGCTCTACTCGCTGCAGGGCGACATCGCTACCAGCTTCCACAGCGTGGCAGCCACGCTCGGCACCCAGCAGGCCTGCAGCAACGTGGGCGTGGCGTATCCGCCGACTCAGGCGGCGGGAGGCTGGGCGATTGTCCGGACCAACGACACGATACCGCTGCTGTTACCGACCACGGCCGGCGACAGCGTGATCTACGCCGGTCTGAGCCAGCTAGCGCTTGCTCTGGATACTCTTCCGACCCTGGATCCCAACATCACGCCCGCCTACGGGCAGGTGATAGTCAGCCCGTCCACCTGGGACGTCTGGGCCTACTATTCCGATACGAGCCTCTGGTTTGACCGCGTCGACAGTATCTACCACTGCTACAAGAAACCCGTCATTTTTGAGTTCCAGAACAACTACAGCGGGAAGGTCGACACCGGGATCCAGTACATGGACCCGAGTGACAAGGGATACCCCGACTACAATCGCGGAGACAGCTGGCCGAAGTGGGTCTTGTACTGTTCCGAGGGTGAAGGGAATCACCACGTCTTCATCTGGCCCAACGGGGTCGGCAATCCTCCCTACAAGAACACCGACCAATGGACCTTGATCAACAACCCTCATCCCGGCAACAACCGCTACAAGTTCGACACCGTCTGGACGCATGTACACCTGGCCAAGAGCACGGATACGTCCAGCCTGAGTGACTACGTGAGCCCCGAGGAGTCGATCTGGCTCGAGGAACACGAAGACGAAATCCGCAGCCACTACTGGAAATCCACCGGGTTCTACACCGGCGTCGAATCCACCGTCCCCTACAAGGGACCGAAGGTCCGGCCCCGCCGGGTCAATCCCGGCCGGGAGTTTCGCACCGTATGCTATGTCTGGCGGCAGGGAGCCTCAAGTGCTCCCTACGGCCTGGGCGCGCCGCTGGGCGGTACTTTCTTCCCGCGTAACGCGGTGGCGGCGTCAAGCCCGATGTTCGCGGTTGCCCGGTCAGTGCCCTACCAGACCCTCAGCAGTCCCACCCAGAACGAGCTTTTCTTTGAACCATCCTGGGACGTCAAGCTAACTCCGTTTGATTCGCTGGCGGTCGTGGAGATCACCGGCGATACGGCGTATTGCGGGCGGACTGGGTACTGCTTCGACAACCTTGAGGAGCTGCGCAAGTATGCGTTGCTGCCATAGGGCCGTGAAGGTCAATCGTCCCGCTTCCATCTTCCATCGCCTGTGTTCCGACGACAGGGGATTGGCGGTGGTCGAAGGGATACTCGTCTTCGTGCTCCTTGCCGGAGTACTGCTGGGCTGCGTCCTGCTGGGACAGTGGGGAACGCACCTGCAGAATTCGCAGATGGGCTCGCGGCTGCTGGCATTCAATGCCGGCAGCGCTTCGCTCGCTAAGTTCGGGAGAGCGGCCGACACTGCTACACAGACGCTTTCCAGTTCGAGCTGGGACACGCTGGCCGCCGGCCTGCCGGCAGGCTGGCTGAACACCATGTTCGTGCTGCCGAACGAGAGCTACCGGGGCCGCGTGAAGGGCACGCAGCGGGGGCGGCTGCCGACTGCGGGCCCGTCCACGTTCAGCTTTTCGCCGTCGTCCGTGGGATACTTCACCAGCTCGGGCGCGGCGACGAACCCATGGAAGACGACGGTGACAGATGCCCGGACGACCTTCATGGGCATAGCCTACTACGTTGGGCGCTACCGGGTGAGTCCGCAGTCAATCGGTTCAAAACAGACAATCCCGCCCGCGATCCCGGTTGTGGAGAGCATCTACAGCCGTATGGGAGGCCGGTAGCAGCCGTGAAGGTAGTGCTGCGTGTGGTCCTGACGGTGCTGGTGGTCGTGCTCGGGCTGGTGGTCGGTATCAAGCTGACCCCGGGGCTGGCCTCCTGGACCGGCCTCGGACGGCGGGCGACGGCTCCCGAACTTCAGTCCGCGCTGGCCGGCGGGACGCAGCCGGACTGGGGCGGCGGACGGGTGACGTTTTCCAACCGTTCTGCGGCGGGGAGTATTGACTCGGCCAGGACGGCATCGCCGGGAGATAAGTCAAGCCAGCAGACCTTCTCCGGTTCCGCCGGCGGGGTCCTGCTAAGGCAGAAGTCGGACTCCGACTACGCGCTCACACTGGCGCTGCGGTCCCGCGGCCAGGAGAAGACCACGTTGTTTGAGGTGCCATCATCCGGACGTTTCCGGAAAGAGATGCTTCCCGGAGAAGCAGATGCCGAGCCCCCGGCCGCGGACATACCTCTCTACCCACAGTCGAGCTGTCGGATGCAGGTGGGCCGCGGCACCGCTACTTTCATCGGGTTCTACCTGACACCCGACAGCGTGGAAGCGGTGCGTTCCTTCTACATCCGGGCCTTGACTCGACTTGGCTGGCAGCACCTGGCCGCCGGCGGCCCCGGATTCGTGGAGACTTTCACCAAGCGCAAAGATGACCGGTCGGTCGTTGTGCAGTTGAGGAGACAGGACTCGGTGACGACGCGCATCGGCCTGGTGGCAACGACCTCGGGCGGTCCTACCCCAAGCGAAAGGAAATGAACTGATATGGCGGATGAGCAGAAAGCCAGTCTGATTCCCTCGGGTTCCCTGCGGACGCTGATTATCGCCGTGCTGCTGGGCGTAGTCGGCATCGCCCTCATGAACATGTACTTCCGCTCCCGAACCAAGAAAGTGCAGTGGGTTTCGGTCGCGGTCGCCACCAAGCAGATTACCGGCGGGGACACCATCCGCAACGGCTCGCTGGTAGCCAAGGACCTGCCCAAGGAAGTGATCGGCGGCAAGTTCGTCGAAGGCAAGGACATCGTTGCCGTTACCGGCAGGGTCGTCGGCGTGGAAATGGACCCCGGTCAGCCTCTCTATTGGAACGCCATTCCGCTTTCGGCCCAGGGCGGCTACGACAAGTACCTGAGGCCGGAGCTCAGGGAGAGGGCGTTTGCGCTGACCCTGGGCGGAGTGCTCAGTTCCGGAACCAGGGCCGGGGACGTGATCGACATCCTGGGCACCTATTCTTCCGAAGGGAGCCGCCGGACGGCATTTGAGGTGCTGCCCGCGGTGACGGTCATCGACAAGATCGGCTCAGTGCTGGTGCTCAGCGTCACGCCGGAGGAGCAGTTGCTGCTCCTTGCCGCTCAGCCTTTCGAGCTGACCATGTCCATTCGCAGCAAGCTGGAGCCGAATACGGACCTGAAGATGACGCCGGTCAGCATGAACGAAGTCCTGCCCCGGGCCAAAGAACTGGGAACGGCAAGAGCGGCGAGACTGCGCAAGGAGGCGGCGGATGGGAAGATCCAACGTGACTGATACTCGAAAGGGACACGGCATGCGATATCTGATTTCGCTGGCAATCCTGCTCCTGGCCGTCGGCGGCACGGCCCGCGCCGGCTACGAAGAATTGACCGTCGGGGTGGGCGAGCAGAGAATCGTCGGCGTCCCCTCCGGCAGCGACATCACCTTCACCGGCCCGCTCCGCATCAAGCGGCTGGACGCTGGAAGCGTCAAGGTCATCGGCGACGCCCCGGGCTGGGGGTCGGTGACCATCAAGAGCGGCAGTGACATCACGCAGTATTCGGTCACGGTCGTCGAAATCCCGCCGGAGCAGACGATTTCCCGGCTGAGAGCGCTGCTGCCGGACGTGCCGCTCACCTACTCCACCGGCGGCGGAAAGGTGATCGTCGGCGGCCGCGTCGAAACCAGCCGGGACCTGATGCGCTTCAACCGGATAATGGAGATGTTCCCCGGGGTGGTGAATATGGTCACCATCGCCGCCAAGGAACCACTGATCGACATTGCCGTGACTCTCGTCGAGGTGGACGCGTCGTCCGGCTCGGGCGTGGACCTGCTCAACATCGGCTCGCCTGCCGGCGGGGCCGGCCTGACCGGGTCGATCCCCCTGGGCGACATAACCGGTGGAACAATCAACCAGGACGATTTCCAGGTTCAACTCAATCTGTCCAGTGCGATTCTCAGCGCGCTGAAAGCGCAGATCGAGGATGGCCGGGCCAGAATCGTGGCCAGCCCGAGAGTCGTCACGCAGAACCTGAAGCAGGCGGAGATCACCTCCGGCGGAATGATACCCTATCCCGTCGTCAACGCCAACGGGGGGGTGTCCGTCGAATACAAGCCGTACGGCATCAAGCTGACGGTGACGCCGGAAGAACGGGACCAGGACATCCTGCTGCAGTTGCGCCTTGAGTCGAGCGAACCGGTCGGGACGGTGACAGGCGGTAGCCAGAACCCGCTGACCGCCCGCAGCCTGGATGTGAGCATCGCGGTCGAGAAGGACCGGACCCTGGCAATCGCCGGGCTGTTCAACGCGGTCACGGCCCGCCAGACCCGCGGCGGCTGCCTCTTCCCTTTGTTCTCCGCCTCCGCCTCCACCCGCCAGCGTGAGTTGATCGTCCTGGTGACCCCGCGCGTGTCGCTTGACGGCATCCAGCAGGATTTCTTCAAGCTGGTCACGCCCCGGGACCTGACGAAGTAGGGAGTAACGGACAGTGGCTGACCCGGAAGCGCCGGACAAGAAGCAGGTGCCGTCCGATGTCGGCAGTCGGATTGCGGACGACAAGTCGGACGTGATTGCCGACTCGGAGGCCTCAAAGGACCTGGCCGAACTACTCGACCGGACCGACCGTCTGCTGGGTACCGGCCCCGGCCGGGGCCGCCGCGCGTCACCGGCAGGCCCGGAACGCACCGCGGCTCGTTCGGCGGAAGTCCGGGATGGCGACCGTCTGAGCGCCGGGTCGCCCGGGACGATGCTGGACCTGCTGACGCCGTCCGGGGTGCGGCAAACCAAACGTGAAGACCTGCAGGAGTCGGAGCCGGGCACGTCCGGTGGATGGTCGCCCACGGGAGCGCCCGGCGACAACGTGGACGACCTCAAGCAGCGAGTCCAGGACGAGCTGCTGAAGCGCGTGAACAAGCACAAGGCAAGTTTCGAAGGTGTCAGCGACGAGGAGTTCCGGGCCAAGGTCCGCGAGATAGTGGTGGCGATACTCTCGGAGCCCACCACGGTTATTCCCTCCGGCTGGTCACCGGAGGCGCTCCTGACCGAGCTGCTGCACGACTTCCTTGGTCTGGGCGCCCTCGAGCAGTTCATCGCCGACGATACGATTACCGAAATCATGGTCAACCGGCCCGACCGGATCTACATCGAGCGCGATGGCCGGCTGGAGCTTACCAAGGCCCGGTTCCTGAACGAGGGGCAGGTTCGAGCCGTCATTCAGAGGATCATCCAGCCCCTGGGCCGGCACGTGGACGAGAGTGTCCCCTACGTCGATGCGAGGTTGTCGGACGGTTCGCGCGTGCACGCCATCATCCCGCCCCTCGCCATTGACGGCGCGAAGATCACGATCCGCAAGTTCTTCAAGAACCGCCTGACCACTGAGGACCTGCTCCGGCTGGGCTCGCTCAACCGACAGATCGCCCGGTTCCTGGAGATGGCAGTCCGCTACCGCGCGAACATCATGATCTCGGGCGGAACCGGCACCGGTAAGACCACCCTGCTCAACGTCCTCTCCAACTTCATCCCGGACAATCAGCGGATCATCACCGTCGAGGACGCGGCGGAGTTGAAGATCAACAAGCAGCACGTCATCTCGCTGGAGGCGCGCAACCCGAACACCGAGGGCACCGGCGCCGTGAACATACGCGAACTGGTCAGGAACACGCTCCGCATGCGGCCGGACCGGATCGTGGTCGGCGAGTGCCGCGGCGGCGAAGCCCTGGACATGTTGCAGGCGATGAACACCGGGCACGACGGGTCGCTCACCACCATTCACGCCAACTCTTCTCGGGATGCGCTCTCCCGGCTGGAGACGCTGGTGCTCATGGCCGGCGTGGATCTCCCGTCGCGCGCCATCCGGGAACAGGTCGCGGCGGCAATCCATCTCGTGGTCCAGGTGTCGCGCATGCCTGACGGCTCGCGCAAGGTAACCGACATCACGGAGATCGCCGGCCTCGGCGAGAACAACGTCTTCCTGACCCAGGAGATATTCACTTTCAAACAGCAGGGATTCGATGCCGCCGGTCGCGTCATCGGCCGCTTCCGGCCGACCGGCACGGTCCCGAGGATGGTGGAGCGGCTGCGCGCCCGCGGCGTCAAGTTCCCCATGGAGGTGTTCGCTGCTCCTTCTGCTTAGGTTCGCGTCATACGCCGCCGTGTTCATAGCCGTGGCCCTTATCGGCCAGCTCGCGCTGCAGGCCCTGGACGTCTACCGCCGCCGATTCATCGTCCAGACCGAGGAGAAGGTCGAGTCGCTCTACCTGGGCGTTTCACCGCAGCGGTTGTGGCTCTTCTCGCTCATGGCCGCGGGCGGCGGCGCGCTCCTGCTGGGCCTGGTGTCGGATTTCGCGATCGTGCTGGTCGGGGCGGGGGCCGTGGGCGGGTTCATGGCACCGCGTTTCTACCTGAATGCCATGGAGCAGCAACGGCGCAAGAAGTTCGACGCCCAGTTGCTTGACGCCATCCCCATGCTGGCCGGCGCCATGAAAGCCGGCATGAGCCTGATGCAGGCGATGGAGCAGGTCACCAGGGAAATGGGAGCGCCGATACGGCAGGAATTCGCCCACGCCCTGCAGGAGAACCGGGTCGGCAAGCCGATCATCCAGGCACTTCTGGATATGAAGAACCGCATTCGCTCGGATGACCTCGATATCACCGTGAACGCCATCAGCATCTCGCAGGAGACCGGCGGAGTGCTGTCCGACCTGCTGGTCAAGATGGGCGAGACAATCCGCACTCGAAACCGGGTGCGGTCGAAGATAGTGACGTTGTCTTCTCAGGGACGCCTGCAGGGCATCATCATGATCTTCATCCCCTGGTTTCTGGCGCTGGTCGTGTCAATGCTCGACCCGGGCATGATACGTCCGATGTTCACTACCAGTACCGGGCAGTTGATGCTGGTGGTGATTATCATACTCGAGGGCCTGGGGTGGCTGGTAATCCGACGGATCGTGGCTATCGACGTCTAGGAGGCACATGATAGTCGTAGCGTTCGCAATCTTCGTGGTCGCCGCCTTTCTCGTCATCCGCTCGTTCGCGCAACGGAAGAAGCCGAAGGCAGCCGCGCCGGTGGCGGAGCTGACCGGCCCGTCGGACGTACTGCGGTCTGCCCGGCCTCTGCTGCGGCAACTCGGCGGCTACAGCCAGCGAGTGCCGCTGCTCGGGCTCAAGGAGAGGTACGCGAGTCAGCTGGAGCGAGCCGGTCTGCGCTTCGAGTTGAGCGTCGACGAGTTTCTGGCGTTGAAGGTCGGCGCTTTGGTGGTCGCCATGGTACTCGCTTTCGCTTTCTACGCCGGCGTATCGCAGAGCGTTCTGGTCGTGGTCTTCATCATGTTCCTGGGACTGGTTCTGCCCGACCTGCGGTTGTCTTCCGCGGTGCAGAAGCAGCAACACGCCCTGTTGCGATCCCTGCCCGGTTTTCTGGACCTGCTGGCGCTCTCCGTGGAAGCCGGAATGGGTTTTGACTCGGCGGTGCTGCGGCTGACCGAGGTGCTGGAGTCCGGCCCGCTTATCTGGCGCTTCCAGACTTTCCTGCGGAGTGTGAACGTGGGCAAGACCCGCGTCGAGGCATTGAGGGAAATGGCCAAGAAAGTGGATCTTCCGGACTTCACGACCTTCACCAACACCGTGGTACAGGCAACCGAGACCGGCGCGAGCATGGGACCGGTGTTGCGGGCCGTATCAGGCGACATCCTGTCCCGCCGGTTCGACCGGGCCGAGAAGGCTGCGCACGAACTCCCCATCCGGATATTGCTGCCCCTTTTCGTCTTCGTTTTCCCCGCTACCTTCATCATGATTCTCGGGCCCGTCTATTTCCAGTTCCTGGCTTCGGGCGCGGCAGGTGCGCTGTGATACAGGATTCAGATCTCAACGGCATCGAACCGGACTATGGTGAGCTGGCGACCATCGAGGATCCGCAGCCTCTTCGGAGGAAACGTCCCGGCAAGGTCATCAGGCTGGCCGGCATTGCGTTCCTTGCCTTTGTCCTGATAGCCGGCGTGATCGTGTTCACGCCGAGCCTGAGGCGGGACTTCCTGCCGGAGCTTGCCGCCAGGGCGGGGTTGGTGCGGCGCGCGCCGAAGCCGGCGGACCCGGAAGCGCTGCTGCCTGTGCCTGTTCTCTGGGCGAGGCTTGAACTCCGATCGCTGCCGGAAAGCGTCGTCCAGAACCTGACGCAGGGGAGGTACTACTATGACAAACGCCTTCCCGGCAACTTCGGCCTGGCAATCGACTACTGGAAGAAGGCCCTGGCCGGCATGGGAGAAGCTGAGAAGGTCGGCGTGCAGCGCCTCGTTGTTTCGGCCGAGCGAGAGCTGGCCCGGCACTTCAGCGCCGACTCGGCGGACGCGTTCGTCTTGCTCAAGCAGGGCAAGCGCGACGAGGCCGTCGCCTTGCTGGAGAAGATGCGGGCCGACTACCTCGACGTGAACTCGCCGCAGTACAATTGGGCTTCGCAGATGCTCTACAAGAGGCGACGCTGAGTTGACATGGTCCGCTATGGCCAGGGGGAGCGTATGACGACAGCCGGGCATGGACACGCGAAGAGCAGAGGTGGGGTTATCACTGTTCTGGCCGGGAGACTGCTTGGCGACGAGACCGGTGTCACTACCTTGGAGTACGTGGTAGCCGGCGTCGCCCTCGCGCTGGCGGCCGTGGCTGCCTCCAGGGTATTGGCCAGCGTGCTGAAGAGCTATCTCCACCGCATCTATCTGGTCGTCCATCTGCCGATACCCTGATCTCCAGACCTGGTCCGCGCAGCTTCCTGGTTCGTGCGTTCGTGCCCAGCCCCGCGGTCGGCGTAGCCCTCGCCGCATTCGCCGCCGCGCTGGCACGTCCCGGCAACTCCGACACCCTCTGGCATCTGGCACTAGGCCGGTGGATTCTCACCCGCCGCGCGATTCCCGACATCAGTAGTTTCTACTATTCGGGGACGACGGGCTTCGGCTACGACTACTCCTGGCTGGCCCAGGCGCTCCTGTATGGCGCGTACCGGCTGCTCGGGGGAGCCGGCATCGCCATCCTGAATGCGGTCGTGGCCGGCTTCATCTTCTACTTCCTCTACAAACTGCTGGAACGGAACAGCGTGAACATGCTGGTGAACTTCGTCGCTCTCTGCCTGGCACTGGCGACTACCACCGCATATCTGTCGGGGCGGCCGGCGATGTTCACCGTGGCGCTGTTCACTCTGGAGCTCTTCATCCTCTCCGGCTGGGCCGCGTCCGGCGGCGCGGGCGGGAGCACACGGCCTTTCCGCCTCCTCATCTGGCTGATTCCACCATTGACGGCCCTTTGGGCCAACCTGCACCCCGGTTTCCCGGTTGCCCCGCTCCTGATCCTGCTCTTCCTGCCCCTGGGGGAAAGAGCGAGGGACCGATGGGTCATGGCCGCGTGCCTGGCCGCCACCTGCGCTGCCATTGCCCTCAATCCCTACGGCTGGAGGATGTACCTGATGCCGCTGGAGATGGCGCGCGCCCTGCCGATGTTGCGCGGGCTGACAGAGTGGACGGGCGTGTCGGGTGTGGAGGCAGTGCTCTGGGGTGGTTTCGTGGCGCTCGTCACCTGCGGGCTGGCGCTGCGCCGGCAGCCGCTGCCGCTGGTCGTCTTGACCGCGGGGGCTGCGTTGGCTGCCGGCGTCAGCAACCGCAACATGCCGCTCTTCGGGGTAGTCGCAGTTTTCATACTCGGCCGCACCCTGATCCCCGTTCTCGCACCCGGACTTGGACGCGTGAGGCTGGTGCGGAAGTTCGAGGTGAAGTTCGAGGCTGTCGGCGGTTGGTTCTGGGTGATCGCGGTTCCTCTGTTCGTGGCCGGGGCAGAGCGGTTGGGGATGCCCCTGACTGACCTCTCGTTCAATTTCTCCATCTATCCGTCAGCCGCGGTCCAATACCTCGAAAAGCACGCCTGCCCGGAGCGGATCTTCGTCCGCGAGGACTGGAGCGGGTATCTGTTGTGGACGTTTCCGGACCGGCAGCTCTTCTACGACGCGAAGGGCGGCTTCAGCCGCGAGGCAACGCTGGCTCACTCCCAGCTCGTCAAGCCGAAGGCCGAATGGCGCGGAGTGGTAGATCGCTTTGGCCTCTCCACGATGCTGCTGGATAGAGGTAGCCCGCTTGCCGTTCTACTCAGCGAAGCCTCCGGCTGGAGACGAGAGTACTCCGATTCGCTGTTCGAGGTCTTCGTGCGCCGGCCCCGTGACCCGGAGCAGGCTCTCTTCCCGTCCTCTCCCGGCCCGGTGACTACGGAACAATGAGGGCCGGTATCTAGGGGTGAGACACCTGGCTGAGAAGCTGCGCGCCCTGGTACGGGGCGCGGTTTCCGCTTCCGGTGACGGGCCCGTTGTCGCGGCTGGTGTGGCGGCCGGAGTCCTTTACCTCCTACTGCCGGCAGCGACGGGACTCGACTATCGGTTGCTGGCCCAGAGGGGACCGTATCAGTTGATGTGGCTGAATCTGCTGGGCGCACACTATCAGCTTCCCATAGAAACGCCCAAACCCCTGAGCGTCCTGCTGGCCGGGATACTCGGGTCCGGGCCGGCCTTCTACGCCGCGACTTGCATAGCAGTTGGACTGTGTGTTGCCGCGGCGCTGCGCCTGGGAAGGGCCATCAGCGGGAGCTACTGGCCCGGCCTGGTGACAGCGGTGACCGTGTTCGCCCTCAGGGGGGAGGGCATATACTACGTCCTGGTCGGCAACGCCGAACCATTTCATGCCGCGCTCGTTCTTCTTGCCCTGGCCGCCATTGCCGAAGGTCGCCTTCGCCTGGCGGCGTTCGTAGTCCTGCTTGCCTGTCTCCAGAGGCCGGAAGCCTGGGCGCTCGCACCGCTGCCTTTGCTGTTCGCTTTGGCGTCCAGGCGGCGTTTCGATCCGGCGCTGTCGCTGCCGTTCATCGCACCTTTCGTCTGGGCGGCTTTTGACCGGGCAATGACAGGAGACTGGCTCTACTCGTTGCACGTGACCGCGTACTACCCGGTTGCCGCCGCCCTTTCCACCACTTCGCCCGGCAGCTACTGGGGCGACATGCTCCTTGAGCTGACAAAGGTAGCGGGCGATGTTCCGTTCCTCCTCGGCCTGGTCGGGTTGGGCATCTCGGCATGGAAGACCGCCCGCTCTCGTCCGGCCCTGACCGACAGCGAGCGGCCGTTGCGGCCGGCCGGGCGTCCCGCAATCCTCATCGGTCTCGCGCTGGTGCTGCCGCTCATGACGTCCTGGCTGACTTCCCTGTCCGGGCGCGTGCTGCAAATGGGGAGATTCCAGTTCCCATCCGCTCTGTTACTTGTGCTCTTGGCGACCTCGGCGCCTTTCCTCCTGCTCAGCGGTCGTGCTCCGCGCTGGCTGGTTGTGGCGATGTCCGCAGTGGTCGGTCTCAGCGCCTTTGCCCCGGGGCAGGTCGTCAAGTCGATACGCAGGGCCCGAGGCGATGGGCTCCGGGCCGTCGCCTACGCTCCCATAGCCGGTACCGTGAAGCAACTGATTGAGAACGGCACCGCCGAGGTGGCGGTGGTGTCGGAACGCCGCCTGTTCTATTTTGCCAGGTTGCTTGGCCCGGCCAATTCATGGAAGCTGCATTCGATCCGCAAAGTGAGGAATCTGTCGGGGGCCGTCCCGGCCACGACCCGGACCGGACTCCTTGCATACTACAACCAGGACGAGATAAACACACCGCCGACCGACAGCGTCTGCCGCTGGGTGCTGCGAGCCTGGCCGATACCGGCAGTTCTCGAACCGGTCGCGATGACGCCGGACAGTCTGGGCGGTGTCTGGCTGATCAGGCCTTCGCCCTAGCGGGGGCAACCCGGACAAGACGATACCCCGGACTGCGCCTTTGCGCATTTGACAAGCGGGAAGGGAAGCTTAACATCTGAACATGGTGAACAATAGAATCAGGATTCTGTCGTCAGCTATTGCCGTGGTAGCGTGCCTGGCAGCGACGAGCTGTTCGAGCAACATCAACCCCGATACGCCGCCGCCCCCCGGGGGTACCGTGATCAGCAAGGTCGGCGTGAACTGTCCGTTCCAGGTGACGGCGAGTGATCCGGATTTTGACCGTGTTTCGGTGCGGATTGACTGGAACAACGGCGACACGTCGGACTGGAGCGCGGCGTTCTGGTCGGGCGACACGTTGACGCTCGAGCATGCGTGGTCGGCGCCGGGTACGTTCAGGATATCGGCACAGGCCAGGGATGAGAAGGGCGCATTCTCGGCCTGGTCAAACTGGCATGCGGTCACTATCGCAGACACGGTGAATGCACCTCCCGGACTGCCGTCCGCGCCGGCCGGCCCTGACACGGGCTTCATAGATTCGACCTACGAGTTCTCGACGCTCGCAGGTGACCCGAACGGCGACCGCATACGACTGCAGTTCGACTGGGGTGACGGCGACACGTCGGGCTGGAGCAGCCTGGTCCCGGAGAATACTACCGTGACGATGTCGCACGGCTGGTTTCTGCCCGGCGAGTACTCGCTTGTCGCTCGGGCCAAGGACGAGAAGGGGTTGGTTTCCGACTGGTCCAATGTGCACGTCATGGTTGTTGTCGGCGACTCCGTAAGCCGGCCGCCGGGCATTCCGCTCGTGCCCATCGGCCCCGACACCGGGTACGTTGATTCGGCGTACGAGTTCCGGACCGCGGGTGGCGATGCCAACGGCGACAGCATCATGCTCCAGTTCGATTGGGGGAATGGCGATACGTCGGCCTGGAGCGCCCCGGTCGCGGAAAGCACGATCGTCAGCCTCAGCCATTCGTGGACTGCCGCCGGCGATTTCTCGATTCGGGCCAGGGCCAGGGACGTGGGGGACCTGGTCTCGGATTGGTCCAGCTTCCACGTCTTGACGGTCAGGGACTCGCTCAAGTAGGGGAGAGGTAGCCCCACACCGCCGCAGCCGCTGGCGCGCCCGTTGACAGCGGGCTCGGCCTTTCTATAATACAAACGATTGTTTGAAACAAACGTATGATTGCCAACGTCCTATTCGAAAGGTGCTGATATGAAGACTGAACATGCCGAGGCCAAGCAGAGGCTGTTCGACGCTGCCGTATCTCTTTTTGCGCGAGAGGGTTACGCGGCGGTCGGTGTGCGCGAGATCGCCAAGACCGCCGGGGTGAACATATCCAGCGTCTCCTACTACTACGGCGGCAAGGCCGGGCTGCTCTTGGCTATCATCGATGAGACATACTCCCGCTATGGCAGGATGCTGGCCGAGGCGGGGGATGATTCGACTCCGGCCGAGGAACACGTGCGCAGGATGGTTAGAGGCATCGTTCGGTTCTTCCGAGAGAACACGGAACTGGGGCTGGTGGCATTCGACTCCTTCCCGCCGGTGGATGATGCCAACACGATTGCGCTGAGGGTGAAGTGGGCCGAGGAAATCGGTGCCAGGCTGGCCGGCTTCTTCGGAAAGCTCGGGCTTGACACCAGCGACCCGGTGCAGATGGGCGTGGTACGCCGTTCGCTGCCGATGAGCGTCAAGGCTTTCTTCGAGGGCATCTTTGCGCTGGAGCAGAGCGGGGCAAGGGACCGGCTCGGGCCGCTGCCCAGTCTCGACGACGCGTTCTTCGAACACTACGCCGAACACCTTGCTGAACTCTTCCTGTACGGCGTGACTGGCATGACCAGGATGAGCCGCGAAAGGAAGAGCAAGCGCAGTTCCCGAGGTTCGAAGCCGAGGGGCAGGGCCAAGCCCAGATGAAGAGAGCGGTGATGACACGTCACGCAACCGGATGCGGCGCTCGATTGCTGCTTGTTGTCACGGCTGCCGGCGCCTGGGCCGCGACGTTGGACTTCAACGGCCGGGCATCAGGCTGGCTGGGCGCGAGTCGCGACAGTTCATATCGCGTCTTGGCGGGACTACGGTATCTGCCCGAGGCTCGGTTCTCCACGCCCATAGGCGAGCAGTTCGCCTTTGATGCCGAGGCGTCGGTCAATGCCCTCCTTGCCGCCGACGTCCGCAGCCGAGCTTGTTCGCTTGCCGCACGACTCAAGCCGTACCGCGGATTCGTGCGGCTGTCGTCTTCGCAGTTCGAAGCTCGCGCCGGTCTGCAGAAGATCAACTTCGGCTCGGCGACACTGCTCAGGCCGCTGATGTGGTTCGACCGGGTTGACCCGCGCGACCCGCTGGAACTGACCGACGGCGTGTACGGCCTGCTTGGGCGCTACTACTTTCAGAACAACATCAACGTCTGGGCGTGGGGCTTGCTGGGCAACAGCGCAGCCAAAGGCTGGGAGCAGCTTGGCGCGGTGCGCTGGAAGCCGGAACTCGGCGGGCGAGTACAGGTCCCGTTTCCTCGGGGCGAAGCAGCCGCAACCTACCATCATCGGATAGTAGACTACCACCACGTGGTGAAGATACCGGAGGCGCTGGACGAGCAGGACGAAGACAGGTTTGCCGTCGATACGAAGGTGGATATTGGGATTGGCCTTTGGGTTGAGGGAGCACTATCCCGCGAGACGCGGAGACTGGACTACAAGGAACTCCCGCCGATGTGGACGCGCGCGGCTGTCGTGGGCGCGGACTACACTTTCGGCATCGGCAGCGGACTGGGTGTCATGGCCGAGCACATGCTGGTCGGCAGCGCGAGTGAGCCGTTTGGCAGGGGAACCGACGTCCAACTCTCGGCCCTGATGCTCGGTTTACCGCTCGGGCTGCTCGACAACCTGCGGGGAATGGTCTACTACGACTGGACGAACCATGATCCCTACAGCTACCTTGGCTGGCAGCGGACGCTGGACAACTGGGTATTCAGCGTCGGGGCGTTCTGGAATCCGGATACGCCGGTTTCCCTCGGAGCGCCCGGCGGAGGCGCCGCGGGCAAGGGGATTCAATTGACGGTGGTCTTCAACCACTGAGGAGTGACAAATGGTGAACAACGGCGTGGTGATAGCTACGGACAAGCTGGTGAAGAAGTACCCGATGGGCAGGAACGAGCTGGTTGCGCTGAAAGGCGTGAGTCTGGCCTTCGAGAGGGGCGAGTTCGCCGGACTGGTCGGCCCTTCCGGGTCGGGCAAGACCACGTTGCTGAACATCATCGGCTCGCTCGATGCGCCGACCGCCGGCAGCGCCACTGTGCTTGGCAGCCAGGTTGAATGTCTGAGCCACGCGCAGGCGGCCGAGCTGCGAAACCGCCACATCGGCTTCATATTCCAGACCTTCAACCTGCTGCCGGTCTACACCGCGTTCGAGAACGTTGAGTTTCCCCTGCTGCTGCTTGGCATGGCGGGAGCCGACCGGCGCAAGGCGGTGATGGAGGCGCTGGAGTGGGTCGGGTTGGCAGATAGGGCCAGGTCCAAGCCGGCGCAGCTCTCCGGCGGGGAAGGGCAGCGGGTGGCGATTGCCCGGGCAATGGTGAAGAAGCCCGAGGTTGTGCTCGCCGACGAGCCGACCGCCAACCTCGACGCCGAGAACTCGCACAACATCCTCCATACGATGGAGAAGCTGAACCTCGACCTCGGCACGACCTTCGTCTTCTCGACCCATGACCAGAAGGTAATCGAGCATCTGCGCCGGAAGATTGTGCTGGTTGACGGCAAGATAGCTGCCGACGAGCGGCTGCAGCCCGAGCCGGACAGGAGCAAGCCATGACCGTTCTCAGACTGGCCTGGCGCAACCTGATCGGCGCCGGTATCAGGACCTGGCTCAACGTCCTCGTGCTGTCGCTGAGCTTCGTCGTCATCGTCTGGATGCAGGGGTTCCTTGAAGGGATGAACCGGCAGGTGCAGGACGCGATGATCGCCACTGAATACGCGGGCGGTCAGTACTGGCACGAGAAATACGACCCGTACGACCCGTTCACGCTCAGCGACGCGCACGGTGAGCTGCCGCCCGCAATCGCGGAGCTGGTGCGGGCCGGCAACGCGATGCCGGTGCTAGTGGTTCAGGGCTCAATCTACAGCGGCGGTAGCATGCGGCCGGTCATGCTGCGCGGCATCGACCCGCGGCAGGATATCGTCAACCTGCCGTCCGCGTTCCTTGTTCAGGACAGCGGCGCCGAGGAACTGCCGCTCCTCATCGGCAGTCGCATGGCGAAGTCCGCCGGCCTGAGACAGGACGACATCATCACCGTGCAGTGGCGTGATGCGCACGGCACGTTCGACGCGCGCGAGGCGCGAGTCGTCAAGGTCATCTCTACCACTGTCCAGAGCGTCGACATCGGCCAGGTTTGGCTGCCGCTGGATCGGCTCCGGGCGATGACCGACATGGCGGGACAGGCGACGCTCGTGACCCTCCGGCGCGGAGCCAGGCCGGCTGTCGCGCCCGCGGGCTGGACGTTCCATACGCCGAACGACCTCCTGAGCGACCTGCGGGCGATGGTGAAGGCGAAGTCCGGCGGCACCTCGATCTTCTACCTGATACTCTTGTTCCTGGCCATGCTTGCCATCTTCGACACCCAGATACTCTCGCTCTTCCGGCGCCGCAAGGAGATGGGTACGCTGATGGCCCTTGGTATGACCCGGGGCCGGGTAATCGAGCTCTTCACGCTCGAAGGCGGGCTCCACGGGGTGCTGGCCGCGCTGGTCGGAGCGGTGTACGGGATTCCGTTCCTCGCCTACACGGCCCGAACCGGCATCGGCATGCCCAAGATGATGGACAGCATGGGGTTCGCCATCGGCGAGCGGCTCTACTCGACCTACACGCCCGGCCTCGTGCTCGGCACTACTGTGCTCGTCTTGATTGTGACCACCATTGTCAGCTTCCTGCCGACGCGACGGATCGCCAAGCTCAAGCCGACCGATGCCCTGAGGGGGAGATGGACATGAGGACGAATTGCGAATTGCCGATTCCTAATGCCCAACCACCAGCCGGTCGGGGCATTGGGACTTCGTTAGGAATTGGGAATTGGTCATTAGGGTTTTTCTCATGGTAGGCTTCCTCTTCAAGGGGCTGCTGCGCGACCGGTCACGCAGCCTGTTCCCGGTGCTCGTGGTCGCGGCCGGTGTGATGCTGACCGTGTTTATGAGTGCCTGGGTCCAGGGCGAGAACCACGAGTTCGTCCGCGCCAGCGCCGCGTTCCAGACCGGCCACGTCAAGGTGACGACCCGCGCCTATGCCGAAAAGGCCGACGAGATGCCCAACGACCTTGCCATTGGCGGAGTCAGCGAAATGCTGGCCGGGCTCGCCGAGCGGTTTCCACGGTTCGTCTGGACCCCGCGCATCAAGTTCGGTGGGTTGCTCGACATCCCCGATTCGCTGGGTGAGACCCGCTCACAAGGACCGGTTGTCGGCATGGCAGTTGACCTCCTGTCCGATTCAAGCCCGGAGCCCGGACTCCTCAATCTCGAACCGGCACTGATTCAGGGCCGGATGCCGAAAGCGCCCGGCGAGATAATCGTGAGCGACGACCTCGCCCGCAAGCTCGGAGTCGCGGCCGGGGACCGGGCAACGCTCTTCGGCTCGACCATGTTCGGGAGCATGGCAACTGCGAACTTCACCATTGCCGGCACGGTCCGGTTCGGCATCACGGCGCTCGACAAGGGCGCGATCATCGCCGACGTGGCCGACATCCAGGCTGCTTTGGACATGACCGACGCTGCCGGCGAGATTGTCGGATTCTCGCGCAACGGCGAGTACGACGACCGCGCCGCCCGGCAGACGAGCCGCGAGTTCAACCAGCGTGGCGACGTGACCGGCGCGGGACATGACCGGAACTCTGCTGGAGTTTCGGATGGTGTCCCAAGCCCTTCCTCGGGCCAGTCCGGCACTGGGTCACTTGACCACTCGACCCCTGGAGCACCTTCTGTTGATCCGTACGCACCGGTGATGACGGCGCTGCCTGACCAGGGCGGCCTGGGCCAGGTGCTGGCCCTGCACCGGTTCTCGCTGGGCATCGTCATCGCGGTCTTCATGTTCGCGATGTCGCTCGTGCTCTGGAATGCCGGGCTGATGGGTTCGCTGCGCCGGTACGGCGAGTTCGGAGTCAGGCTCGCGATCGGCGAGCGCAAGGTCCACCTGTACCGGACGCTGATACTGGAGTCGGTGATGGTTGGCGTCATCGGCACCGCGCTCGGAACCGCGATTGGGCTTGGCGTCGCCTACTGGCTGCAGGCGACCGGACTCAACTTCGGCGCGATGCTCAAAGGCGCGAGCGTGATGGTTTCGCAGGTGCTGCGGCCGCACGTCACCCCGACCTGCTACTACATCGGGCTGATACCCGGCCTCGGCGCGACCGTGATCGGCGCGATGATATCCGGCGCTACCATATTCCGTCGGCAGACGTCAACACTGATAAAGGAGCTTGAACTGTGAAGCGGACTAATTCAAACTGCAAGAGTCAAAGTGCAAAGGTCAAAATGGTCATTGCCCTGCTTGCAGCTTGGGGCTTGCGAAATCACGGGACTGTACCGGATTGCGGCCGCGTCCTCGCGGCCGGGGACTGTCCCAGTGATTTCGTAGAGGAGAGAGCGTGAATACGTACTTTGGTCGTGTCGTTCGTGCTTCGAGTTTCATTCGTCATTCGAACCTCGGCATTCGGACTTCCGTCCTCGGCTTGTGCTTGAGCTTGTGCTTGGCAGCGGAGCCGCCCTCCGGCGAGTGGATACTGAACAAGGTGGACGAGAACGAATACTCGGACACCCGCGTGGTCGTATCAGAGATGGTCATCAAACTCGCCCGCAACTCCCGCACGGTCAAAGCCAAGTCCTGGATTCGCGGCGCGGACCGGTCCTTCACCGAGTTTCTCTATCCCGAACGCGAAAAGGGCACCAAGATGCTAAAGCTCGGGGACGAGCTCTGGACCTACACGCCTTCGACCGACCGCGTCATCAAGATATCCGGCCACATGCTCCGCCAGTCGGTTATGGGCTCGGATCTGTCTTACGAGGACATGATGGAAGACCACAAACTGACGAACGTCTACACCGCCAGTGTGGTTGAGGAAGACACCATGCTCGGCCGGCAGTGTTGGGTGCTGGAGCTTGTTGCGAAGAAGCCGGATGTCAGCTACTACAAGCGTCGAGTCTGGGTGGACCAGGAGCGGTTTGTGCCGTTGCGCGAGGACCGGTATGCCAAGAGCGGCAAGCTGCTCAAGACTACCGAGGTGAAGAGCGTCTCACTTCAGCACGGCCGCTGGGTCGCAGACGAAGTGGCGTTCAAAGACGCGCTCAAGTCCGGGAGCGGCACCGAGTTCAAACTCGACTCGGTCCGCTTCAACGTCCCGATACCCGACTACATCTTCTCAAAGGCAGCTCTCAAGAAGTAGCGCGAGTCAGAGGACAGGGCTGGCGCCCGGGCTGAAGCACATCTTCTGTCGCAGACGGGAATCGTGCGCAGGCAACCATCCATATGTAGTGGTGGGGCCGTTCCAGACCACAATTCTGCCGTGGGGGGGATGACCCGGAGGCTGCCTGGTGAGTTGCAGTCTCCGATGCAGTTCCGGATGGATTGACTCATGGAATCACCGGTGCTTTGGCCCGAGAAATGAACCGAGCAATGACGCAAGCAATGACGCGTGCATTTCCGCGAGCACTTTCGCGAGCTTTGACTCGTGCATTGCCGCGTGCAATGACTTATGCAGTGCGCGATTCAGTTCGAGATGCGGTTGATGACGCACTGGCCGATGCAGTTCAGTACGCAGTGAATGATGGGTCTTTCGGTGCTTCGATCCGTGCTTCGCCGCACGCTTCGCGAGACGCAACTGCGGGTTCGGCGCGAGGTCGCAGGCAGAATCTCGCCGGCGATGCTCGAAGGCAGCAACCGGTCAGCGAACAGGCTAGTCTGACTTCGGCCGGCTGCGCTTCTTGAGTTCGGCCTCGAAGCCACGGTCAGGCGTCGCTGATCGTTCATTCGTGTATGGTTGGTTCGGACGGGCGCGGGAGGCTAGTCCAGGGCGAGGCTGATGCGCAGGGCGCGGTTTGCCGCGACCTGCAGTTCAGGAGTGAGCCGGCCGAGTCTACGAATCATCCGCTGCTTGTCCACCGTGAGAATCTGGGCAAGGTTGACCATTGATTCGCGGGGGAGACCGCAGGTGCCGCCGTGGACCACGACGGTCACCGGATAGGGCTTGACGGTGGTGGTAATTGCGGCGACGATGGTGGTCGCCGCAAACTGGTTGCCGACATCGTTCTGCACAACCAGGGCCGGACGGATGCCTTGCTGCTCGCTGCCACGGCCGGGATTGAAGTTGACCAGCCAGATGTCACCGCGCGAGGGCTGACGAGGCTCAGTCGAGGTTTTCACTACCGCTCCTGAGGCGTTCCTCCGCGGTTCGGCGGTCTTCTTCCGCCATGGCCTTGTACCCGACGGCAAGCTCCTGGTTCAGTTGCTCCTTCTCCCATACCTCCAGCGCCTCCTCAATCAGGGCGCTGCGGTTGGTGTCGCGGGCGACGGCGATCTCATCCAGTTGCTCCAGCCGGTCCGAGGCAATGGTCACTGTGACCTTCTGTCGTCTGGCCATATTTACTCCTATTCTGCCATACGTATTGTCCTACCGATCATACTTCCAGCTCCGCAGATGTCAATGGGGCTCTGACAGCGGCAGGACGCGGGCAGGCTAGTCGGACTTGGGGCGGGTGCGCTTCTTGAGTTCGGCCTCGAAGCCGCGGTCGGTCGGACGGTAGTACTTGCGGCCCTTGAGCGAGGGCGGTAGATGCTCCTGTTCGACTTTGGCATCCTTGAAGTCGTGCGCGTACTTGTAGCCTTTGCCGTAGCCGAGGCCTTTCATCAGGCCGGTGGGAGCGTTGCGGAGGTGGAACGGCACCGGCTCGGTCGCGCTCTTGAGCGCGTCGTCCTTGGCTTCGCCGTACGCGACATACAGCGCGTTGGACTTCGGGGCGAGGGCGAGGTACACGACCGCCTGCGCCAGAGCGGTGTTGCCTTCGGGCATGCCGATGAAGTGGACCGCGTCCTTGGCCGCGTTGGCGATGAGCAGGGCGTTGGGCTGGGCGAGGCCGACGTCCTCTGACGCGAAGCGGACGAGGCGGCGGGCTATGTAGAGCGGGTCTTCGCCGGCCTCAAGCATTCGCGCCATCCAGTAGAGCGCGCCGTCCGGGTCGGAGTCGCGCAGTGACTTGTGCAGGGCGGAGATGAGATTGAAGTGTTCCTCGCCGGCCTTGTCGTAGAGCAGGAACTTGCGCTGGACCACGTCCTGAGCCAGCTCAAGCGTCACGGCCCGCACTGCGCGTCTGTCCGGTTCGGCCGAGGCTACACACAGCTCGATGGCGGTGAGAGCGGCGCGGGCATCGCCTTGCGATACCACGACGAGGTAATCGAGAACGTCATCGGCGACTTCGGGCTTGAGCGACGCCAGGCCCTGCTCAGCGGCCAGGGCGCGGCGCATCACGGTCTTGACATCGTCGGGGCTGAGCTGGTTGAGCACATACACCCGGCAGCGCGAGAGCAGCGGCGCGATGACCTCGAAAGACGGGTTCTCGGTGGTCGCGCCAATGAGGATGATGCGGCCCGATTCGACGTGGGGGAGGAAGGCATCCTGCTGGGCCTTGTTGAAACGATGAATCTCATCCACGAAGAGGATCGTGCGGCGGCCGTGCATCGAACGTTCGAACCCGGCCCGCTTCACCACCTCGCGTACCTCTCCGACTGAGGAAGTGACTGCCGACAACTGGACGAAGTGGGCTTTGGTGTAGCGCGCTACAGCCAGCGCCAGCGTAGTCTTGCCTGAGCCGGGTGGACCCCAGAGGAGCATCGAGTGCAGTTCACCCTTCTCGATCATCCTCCGGAGCGGCTTGTCTTTGGCGAGCAGGTGGTCCTGGCCGACTATCTCGTCGAGCGTCTGCGGCCGCATGCGGTCAGCGAGGGGCGAAGAAGGCTCTATGCTTGAAGCACCACGCATTACGCCAGCCACTACGCCGATGCCGGTGTCCGGCGTGTTGCGTCCAGCGTCAGGCGTCTTACGTCGTGCCACGGGCAATTATAGGGCAGCCGGCGCAGAAGAGAAGTCGGGCGAAGTCAGAAGCTGGAGGCTAGACTGCAGAAGTCAGAGCTGGTCTCCCTGCCTGGTGATCAAATGCCCGTCCGGCCCGGTCCACAGGTTGACATCTGCGAAGAAGTGTGGCATAGTATGAGCGAAGAGAATAAGAGGTGACACCATGAAGTTCACACGCATCACCATCGATACGCATCAGATGGGTGGAGTGCCCTGCATTCGAGGTCTCCGCATACCTGTTTCAACCATTGTGGGAATGTTCGCGGACGGCATGACCGAGGCCGAGATGCTCAAGGCCTACCCGGACCTTGAATCGGCCGACGTCCGTGAGGCGATGCGCTACGCGGCGGAGGCAGTACGCGAGCGCGAACTGCCACTCCTGGTCGCCGATTGAAGTTCCTGGTCGACAACGCTCTCTCGCCCGTAGTGGCCGCTGCGCTGAGCCGGGCAGGACACGATGCAGCGCACGTACGGGATAGGGCTATCCAGCACGCGGATGACGAGACTGTCTTCGACTGCGCAGCCCGTGAGGGGCGTGTTATCGTGTCCGCTGACACCGATTTCGGTCAGATACTGGCGCGGCGTGCTTCAAAGAGGCCCTCGGTCATTCTGTTCAGGCGTGGCACGGAGCGACGGCCGGAACGTCAAGTCGCACTTCTGCTGAAGAATCTGCCCGGAATCACCGACGCGCTCGAAGGCGGGAGCGTGGTCGCATTCGAGCAGAAGAGAATCAGAATTCGCTCTCTGCCCCTGCCCGGGAACTCCGAAGACTAAGTCTGACCGCTAGCGCGGGACGTGACCGCGAAAACGGGCGCTTCCGCGCGTGATAGTCCCGAGTTTCGTCAGGCCTGCTGGAGACTTGAGAGAATCGCGACTGCGGTCTGTTTGCCTATGGGCTCGTTGGCGTCGCCGCACCGAGGGGAGAGGACACAGGCCGGGCAGCCAGTGTCGCAGGCGCACTGCATCACGAGGTCGCGAGTCACGCGGCTCAGGCGGTCAAACTCCGAGTATAGCTTCTCGGAGATGCCGATGCCGTGCTCGTAGCCGTCGTAGATGAGAATCGTCGGCAGCCGCGTGTCGGGGAACATCCGATAGCTTCCGCCGCCAATGTCACGCGGGTCACACATGGCGACGAGCGGTGCGAGGGCGATCAGCGCGTGCTCGGCGGCATGCAGTCCGCCGGTGAAGTCACTGTGCTGTTCCTGCAGTCTGATAGCGGTTTCTCCCGAGAAGACGAGCCAGATGCCGACGGTCGGGAACTTGACCGGGGGCAGGCTGAGCGGGTGAGTCGCGAGCAACTGGTCGTACTTCTTGATGCGGTAGCCGGTGTAGGTAGCGGTGACCTCAATCCGGCCCAGGCTCAGGGTGATGCCTGGACCAAGGATGCGCTGTTGCTGTGTCTCCAGGAGGCGCATCTCTTCACGGGTGATGACCTCAGTGTGGAAGTCCACGTCCTTGCGCTCGACCTCGGCGCGCTGCTGTTCGAGGTCGAGGGTCTTCACCAGGTAGGTCTCGCCCTGGTGGAGAAGCACGGCGCCCGGATAGGCTTCGCGGAAGGCCCGCGTGCGGTCCATTGTCTCAATGACGCGGCCGTCGGCAACGATCTCGATGGCGCTTTCCTCGATGGCATCGAGCGTGACTTCCTCCTGCGGCCGGGCCCGGCCGGCGTATATCCAGCCGACCGGCGTCCGGCGTAGTACCAGTTGTTCCTCAAGCGCCTTGACGGCGGGTAGCTGCCGTTCGTTCACCTCGTCCTTGCGCAAGGGGAGCTCGGATGCCGCGCAGGCAAGGTGGCCGCTGATGATGTAGGGGTTTTCGAGGTCCACGACTGCGGCTTCGAACCCGCGTTCAAGGACCAGGCCCGGGTTGCGCAGCAGGTACTGGTTGAGCGCATCCGCGTAGCCCACGAACACGACGACCGAGTCCTGCAGTTTGCGTCCGGCGCGACCGGCCTGCTGCCAGAACGACGCAAACGAGCCGGGGAAGCCGGCAATGACAATGCAGTCGAGGCTGCCGATGTCGATGCCGAGTTCGAGCGCGTTGGTGGAGACTACTCCGCGCAGAGCGCCCGAGGCGAGTCCCGCCTCGATTGCGCGCCGGTCTTCGGGTACGTAGCCTGCGCGGTAGGGCGACACGGCGAGCTCAGGGGTGTGTTCCTTCACCCATCGGGAGATGAGCTCCGCGAGCCGGCGAGACTGGACGAAGCAGACGGTCTGGAAGCCGGATTTGGCGAAGTGGGCAACGAGTTGCTGGGTCTGCGCGTGGATCGACGTCTCGCCGTTCGCCAGCGGGTTCCAGAACACGAGCCAGTTTCTGCCGCGCGGGGCTCCGTCGTCACCGACCAGCGCGAACTCCTTGCCGGTCAGCTTCTCGGCCAGCTCCAGCGGATTCGCGATCGAGGCCGAGGCGAGAAAGAACTGCGGGTCGGAGCCGTGGTACGCGCAGATGCGACGGAACCTGCGAAGGAGCTGCGCGACGTTTGAGCCGAACACGCCGCGGTAGGTGTGCGCTTCGTCGATTATGCAGTAGCGCAGATTGCGATAGAAGGACTGCCACTGGTAGTGATAGGGGAGAATCTGGTGGAGTTCATACGGGTTCGAGAGGACGATGCGGGAACGTTGGCGGATGCGGGACCGCTTGTCCGCGGGAGTATCGCCGTCGTAGACGGCAGGACGCAGGTCCAACCCAAGACCGCGCTCGAAACCGCGAATCACCTTGAGCTGGTCCTGCGTGACCGCCTTCATCGGGTAGAGATACAGCGCGGTCGCGGAACGTGAGTCCAGCATCGTCTCGAAGACGGGGAGGTTGAAGGCCAGTGTCTTGCCGGACGCGGTCGCAGTTGTGATTATGACGTTTCTTCCCGCGCGGGCGTGCCCGAGTAGCTCCACCTGATGCTTGTAGAGCTTCGGTATTCCCAGCTTCCCGACCAGGTCGGCCAGCGGTTTGGGCAAGGGCGGGTCGGGTTCGGCATAGGTGGCGGTCCGGGAAGGCAGCGGTTCGATGCCGGATATCTGTCCGGAGTACCAGCGTTCGCGGCGCAGGTCGTCGAGGGCGGAGAGGATGTCAGGCACTGAGCAGGGACCCGGATAATCCAGAATTCAGAGACCAGAATCCAGAATGCAGAGAGCCCGATTTCCGCATTATAGGTCGGCGCGGCTATTCCAGTGCTCGACCAGGGATGAGAATACGTTCACAAGGCTGATGACGTCCTGACGGTTGTGGTCAACGATGGGCTTCAGGAACCCGGCGTTGCCGGTGCGCAGGTATTCGTAGTAGAACTCGGGGACGAGCTCGCCGGGCAGGTCGGTCTCGCGGCTGATGCCGAGGATGCTCTGCTCGATTGAACGGAGTGAGCATCCCTCCAACTCGCCGCGCCAGGCCCGGCGGCAGAAATGGAGCAGGTCGAAGTGCAGTCCGGGCGGACTGAGCTTGACCCCGTAGTAGGCGGAACGGCCCGTGAGGAACGGCAGGTCGAATGCCTTACCGTTGTACGTGACCATTGCCTTGTGCTCGCCTACCTGTCGGTTCACCTCAAACAGCAACGCGAGTTCGTCGGGGAAGTCACGGACCACGTATTGCTCCACGATGACGGTGTTGTCGGCGGCGAGACGGGCGAGACCGGCAACCACCAGTGGCTGTCCCGTAAAGAGTCCCATCGTTTCGAGGTCGAGAAAGAGGAAGTCAGTGTCTTTGTGCAGGGCGGAGAGGCCCAGAACTGACGGATGCGACCGTGACAAGCGCGCGCCGACGACCTCGGCAAGTTCTTCGCTGCTACCGGCCTCCAGCAGTTCGCGGATGCGTTTGGACTCGCCGCAGAACCGCGGGTGGTTCTCGAGGTCGGCGAGCGTCTTGAATCCTTGTTCCTCCAGCCGGACCCGGGTCTTGTCACGGATGCCGCGGACAAGGCTGACCGAGCCGAGCAGGTCCTGACGGGTTCTCCCCGCGTCTCCCCGGCGCAAGGCGCCCCGCGTTGTGGCGGTCAGGCGGTAGCAGGCGCCGTAGTCGTTCTCGACAACGTCGCCCGGCATGACCTTGTCAAGCGGCATGCCTTCGTAGTCGCGCCGCAACTGCTCCCGGAAGGCGGATATCGTGTCCGGCCGTCCCTCGAAGTCCGGGTCGGGCTCGTACTTGTCCGGGTCGAACGAACGCACGGACAGATTATGGGGTGAGGCAACCCGGCGTCAAGCGCCGAAGGTCTGGCAGGCCGCAATTCTGCAGTTGACTGCCGCTCGGACTCCAACTACACTCTCGGTCGTGGGACTGCTGTTGCGTATCTGGGCCCTTTCGTTTCTGCCCGGCAATTGGCGGATGCCGGTGCTGGTCGCCGCAGGAGTGCTGGTCGGGCTGGGCTTGGTGACGGCGCACGCGGCGCGGATGACCTCGTATCTGGGTGACGACCCGGAGACCTGCGTTAACTGCCACATAATGGAGCCGCAGTATCTGACCTGGATGCACTCCAGCCACCGCGAAGTCGCTCACTGCAACGACTGCCACGTTCCCCAGAACAACATCGTGCGCCATTACGGATTCAAGGCCATCGACGGCATGAAGCACTCGACGATCTTTGCGCTTCGGCGAGAGCCGCAGGTTGTCCGAACCGGTGCACTGGCTGTGCCGGTGATCGAGGCCAACTGCCGCCGGTGCCACTGGTCGGTTATCGAGCAGATGACGTTGCGCGGGTACCGGCCGGGCGACAACCGGTGCTGGGACTGCCACCGCGAGACCCCGCACGGCCGGACGCGAAGCCTGTCGGCAACACCCGGCGAACTGGCGCCGCGCCTGCCCGATCTCCTGCGCGGCGGACATCCGCGGCTCGGAGGCCGGCCGCCGAGGCCCTGAGAGAGCGAGAACAGCGAGGAGGTAGCTCATATGGATTCAACGCAAGCTGGTCGGAGCGCCGCGCCTGCCCGGGCGTGGGTAGGCTGGGTGGTTTTCCTGGCCGTGGTTGTCGGAGTGTTTGCGGTCGGCGTGATGGCCGCGTCAGTTATGGAGCGGCGACAGGAGGCGCGAGTCACGCGGCTCGTCGTGCCGGTGGCGGATATGGAACCGGACCCGGCAGTCTGGGGACGCAACTACCCGCGGGAGTACGGGCGCTTCCAGATGACGAAGCAGTCCGACACGCGCACCGAGTTCGGTGGGGCCGACCCTCGCGACTATCTGGTCGAGACCCCGGCGAACGTCGTGCTTTTCGCCGGCTATCCGTTCAGCAAGGACTTCAAGCAGGCACGCGGCCATGCCAATACCGTGACCGACGTGCTGGCCACCGGCCGTATCAACGAGAAGAGCCCGGGCACTTGCTGGACCTGTAAGAGCGCGGACGTGTCCCGCCTGATGAAGCAAATGGGGCCGGCGGCCTTCTACAAGATGCCCTTCGCCGCGCTCAAGGACTCGATCCGGTTCGCCATAGGTTGCCTGGACTGCCACGACCCGAAGACGATGGCGCTCAGGATATCGCGGCCGGCGTTGATCGAGGCGCTCGCACGCCGCGGCATCGACGTCGCGCGTCTGTCCCACCAGGAGATGCGCTCGCTCATCTGCGCCCAGTGCCATGTCGAGTACTACTTCAAGGGGGAGGGGAAGTACGCAACGTTTCCGTGGGACCGGGGCACGGCGGTTGACAGCGTCGAGCAGTACTACGAAGCCGAGAAGTTCTCCGACTGGCAGCACGCGGTGTCGAAGACGCCGATGCTGAAGATGCAGCACCCGGACTACGAGGTCTACCTCTCAGGCATTCACGCGTTCCGTAATGTTGCCTGCGCCGACTGCCACATGCCCTATCGGACTGAGGGCGGCGAGAAGTTCACCGACCACTACATCCAGAGCCCGCTGCTCAACATATCGAACTCCTGTGTCGTCTGTCACCGCTGGAGCGAGGCAGAGCTGGTTGCCCGGGTGGAAGCGATCCAGGGACGCATTCGCGAACTGCGCGGTCGGGCCGAGTCCGACATCGCCCGCGCCCACTTTGACATCGCGGCCTGCCTGCAGGCGGGCGCGACCGACGATGACGTGGCTGCTGCCCGCAAGGCGGTACGCGCAGCGCAGATGCGATGGGATTACGTTGCCGCATCGAACGGCATGGGATTCCACGCGCCGCAGGAATGCATGCGGATTCTGGGCGCGGCCGCGGACATGGCACAGGAGGCTCGAGTCGAGTGCGCCCGCGTGCTCGCACGCCGCGGCTACAGCGGTGCCGTAGCCTATCCTGATTTCTCGACGAAGGAGAAGGCGCAGGCCGTTTCGAAGCTCTTTGCCGACAACAACCCACCGCGACTGCTCGCCGGGCGTTGATGCCGGGCGCGAACACTGAATCGCCGGCCGCCGGACAGACTCCGGCGGCCGGCCCTTTCTGGTCTCGGCAGTGGGGCTGGCCGCACGCACTCGCGATGGTCGTCGCGTGCGGGATTGCTGCAGTCGCGGTCCAGTTGCTCTTCCCGCGCAGCGCATTCGAGTTGCCGGCAGCGCAGAGCTGGCCGGCAGTCGGGGTCTGGTGCGGTGCGTGGGTGGCAGCCGGACTGATTCTGCGGAGCCGGGCTCTGGTTCGGGGAGTCGGCGGCCGGCATTTCGGGATGGCCGCGCTGTCGGCCGTCGCGCTGCTGTCGCTTCCGGCCGCGGTGTTCGGTTGGCGCGCCAGTCTGGTCGGGATGCCCATGGCCGTCGCATCCGCATTCCTACTTGCCAACCTCTCCGCCTGCATCGGACGCCGGCTGGTCGTACCCGGCCGCGACAACCGTCGGTTCCTGCTGGTCCATACCGGGCTTCTCATCGTGTTCGCGGCCATGGTTGGTGGCCGACCGCAAGTGGAGCGCGGAGCGCTTCGGCTGGTTGAGGCTGGAGAGTCTGCAGCGGTGCTGCGTGGCAGAGCGGGAAACGCCATTGCTCTGCCGTTTGCCGTCCGCTTGCTCGACTTCCGGATGGAGGCCTACGAACCGACGCTGACGATCGCCCGCCGAGACACCGTGGCCCAAGACTGGACTGTGCAGCCCGGTAGCACGCGGTTGGTGTCAGGCCGGATTGTGAGGATTGACCGATACTCCATCCGCGTTGAGGAGTTCATCGCACGGGCAAGCGTCGTCGATGGGCAGGCGATTCAGTGCGATTCTTCCGGCGCAGGGCCGGCGGCGCGCGTCACGGTGTCGGATGATGCCGGCATCCCGGTCGCCGACGGCTGGCTCCACAACGCGACTCCTTTCGGTCCGGACATCTTCCTGCGGCTGGCGACCGGCACGGTGCTCTTCTTGAACCCGGGCAAGCCGAAGTGGTTCGAATCGGCGCTGGAACTCGACTACGGCGGCCGCGCCGAGACGGTAGCCGTCGCGGTCAACCGGCCGGTGCGCCGGCACGGCTGGACACTGATGCAGTCGGGCTACGACTCCGAAGCGGGCGCGGCTTCGCGCCTGAGCGTCATCGAGGTCGTGCGCGACCGAGCCCTGCCGTTCATCTACGCCGGGATCTCACTGCTGCTGCTCGGCGTGGCCTGGATGGCGCTTGCTGCCGGCCGGGAGCGCGAAGCGTGAGCGCGGGCATCGCGGCGATACTCGGTCTGACCGCCGCGGCCTGGGCTGGCGCGCTCCTGTTCGTCGTCGTCGAGTGGCGGCGTTCTGGCACTCCGCTGTCCGGCACGGCAGGCCGATGGTCGCGGGCGCTGGCGGTGGTGGGTGTGGTCGCACTCGGGGTACACATTGTGGTTGCGTGGGTCAAGCTGGGTCGGCCGCCGATGCGGACCCTCGGCGAGACCCGTCTCTGGTACGCGTTCTTCGTGCCGATCATCGGCCTCGCAGTCGAGCAGCGGCTGCGCCTGGCCGCGGCACGCGTTCCGACGCTGCTGATGGGGCTCGTGTTCGTCGTGCTCGGCCTTGCGCGGCCGGACGCGTTCGATCGGACCATGATGCCCGCGCTTCAGAGCCCGTGGTTGATCCCGCACGTGATCGTCTACATGGCCGGCTATGCTGTGATGGGGCTTGCCGCCGCGCTGGCGTTGTGGGAACTGGGAAGTGCGACGCGCCGGCGTGAACCGGTGGCAGTCACTGCTGTCCGGGCGCCGCTGCTGCTCGTGCGGGTCGGGGTTCCCTTGCTCACGATCGGAATGGCGCTGGGCGCGGTCTGGGCGCAGGTTGCGTGGGGCGACTACTGGACGTGGGACCCCAAGGAGGCGTGGGCGTTCATCTCCTGGGCGGCCTACCTGCTCATCCTGCACTCGGCCGCGCGTGGACGGACGTCGCCGAAGAGGATGCTCGTCCTCATCGCGCTCGCCGCGGCCGGTATTCTCGTCACCTGGTTTCTCGTCAACGTCCTGCCGTCGGCAGTTTCCAGCGTCCACACGTACACACGCTGAATCGGCGTCAGGCGGGATCTGCTTCGTCCGGCCGGTTGTGGTCCCGGCGACGGTGAACGATGAGGTGGGCGATAACGTCGGCAGCGGTCTTGAGGCCCTGAAAGATGCCCAGCGTCAGACCCGGATGATAGCCGACGAAGCCGCCGAAGATGATGGCGAGGTGCATCGGTACGATGCGAGCGTAGGGAGCGAACATCACCTTGCCGATGTTGCGGCCCCGGGTTTCGGCGTTCCAGTGCAGCGCAAGTGCCGCAAGGTCGGTTCCGGCAAACAGCGCCGCACCGTACAGGACAAACGGCACGTCCACGTCTACCCGTCCCCGGGTCATCGCGCCAAGGATGAATGCAAGGTAGACGACATGGAAGAACCCGTAGTGGAACGCAAAGAAGCCGGCGACCTTCATCTTCGTACCGGCAGACGGTGACAACGGCCCGCCCATCCGGAAGTCCTCGGTCGAATAGTCGCGGAGGGCGAGGATGCGCAGCACATTGACCATCCCGATGGTGACGCTTTGGGCCCAGTAAATCATCATCACTGTCTGCAGGCTGAGATGCTCGTGGGCAGCCCACCATATTGCCAGTGCGTTCGAAACGAGCAGCGGCAGCAGCGACAGGTCGCGCAGGTCTAGTCTCTTGAACACCTGCCCGACATCGATCGGCCGTTTCTCTCTACTCGATGGCATCAGTCATCACCGTCGCTCCCACCAGCACCGTCGCGCGCCGAATCCGCGCACCTCGACCGAGTCCGGTATGAAGCCGGCAGCGGTCAGTGGCCCTTCGTCCAGTGGTTGGCACAGGGGGTTGTTCTCGACGAGAAGTACGTTGATGGCGACGCGGGTCAGCTCCCGGGTGACCGGCTCGCAGTTTGCGGCCTGCAAGTGCGGTGATGAGCCGACGATTGCGAGGTCAACCGAGCTGTCGGGTAGGGGGATCTCCAGAGGCCTGGGGCTTGTGGCTTGCGGCTTGGGGCTGACCAGGCGGAAGCGGCGAACTTTCTCAAGCGCGGCCTTGGCTTCGGTGTACCGGCCGATGGTCTCGTCCGGTTCAAAGACGTAGGCACCGGCGGACTTGCGGCAGCGACACATCGTGACTGTCGTACCGTCTCCGGCCAGCAGGAATCGGGTCTGCCAGAGCTTGAACCGCCTGGCGACAATCCAGAAATCCCAGTCGTGCCAGGGCAGCGCGTCGTACAAGGGGGGAGCCTTGGCACGGAGGAGGTCATACGCGAAGGCGTGGACGAGGCGCGACTGGGCAGCACGGATGTCAGCCAAAGCGGCGGGAGATTGCAGATTGCGGATTGCAGATTGCAGATTGGCGGAACGACGGAAATGGAGTTGTACCGTTGGCGCGTTGTTGGTGGCCAGCGCCCAGTCAGCGATCAGGTCACTAGTCCAATGTCCAGCGTCCAGAGTCTCTGGTTTCAAGAGCAGCAAGTCGTCGAAGCAGAGATGCCCGAGCCGCACGAGCCCCGCGCGGGCGTCGGACTGCGCGCCGGGTTCGGCGCGGCCTGGCATTGGCTGCTACTTCTTCTCGACCAGTTCTCTGATTCTCGGGAGCGCCTTGGCTATGTTCTCGACGGAATTGGCATAGCTGAAGCGCAGGAAACCATCGCCGTACTTGCCGAAGCAGGTGCCGGCCAGGCAAGCCACGCCCTTCTCGTCAAGAATCCGGCGGGCAAGGACTTCGCAGTCGATACCGGTGCCCTCGACGTTCGGGAACGCGTAGAACGCGCCTTGCGGAAGCTTGCAGCGGAATCCGGGTATCTCGGACAGACCCTTGACGATGAAATCTCGCCTCTTCTTGAACTCGCCGAGCATCTGGTCGATCTCCGTGCGCGGGCCAGTCAGGGCCTCGATGCAGGCGCGCTGGCTGAAGGTTGAGGTGCAGGAGTTCATGTTGGTCTGGATGCGCGCCAGCTTCTCGGCCATCTGCACCGGCATGATCCCGTAGCCGACGCGCCAGCCCGTCATCGCGAAGGTTTTGGAGAAGCCATCGAGGATTATCAGCCGCTCGTGGATTTCGGGGAACTGGCTGATGGACTCGAACCTCCCCTCATACAGGATCTCGGCGTAGATTTCGTCGGCCAGTATCCAGACATTGTGCTTCAGCGCAGTGTCAGCGATGAGGCGCAGGTCTTCCCGCGTCAGCACGCCGCCGGTCGGGTTCTGGGGGGAGTTGATGACAATGAGCTTGGTGCGCGGGTTCACCTTCGTTGCCAGTTCTTCGGCATCTAGTCGGAAGTCATGTTCTTCGTGCAGACGGATGGGCACGGGCGTGCCGCCCATGTAGCCAATGAGCGATTCGTAGATGGGAAAACCGGGATTGGGATAGATGACCTCGTCGTCTTCTTCCACCAGGGCCATGATGGCAAAGGCCATGACCGGCTTGCCGCCCGGGGTGATGACCACCTGGTCCGGATTGATGTGTACGCCGCGGAGAGCGCCTGCGTATTTGGCGACCGCGGCGCGGAGTTCCGGCAGACCGGCTGACGGGCCGTAGTGGGTGTAGCCTTCGTCAATGGCCTTCTTTGCCGCTTCGCGGATGTGCTTGGGCGTGTCGAAATCAGGCTCGCCGATTTCGAGGTGTACCACGTCCATCTTGCATTCGAGGGCCTTGGCGCGACAGAGGCAGTCGAAAGCGGTCTCCGTTCCGAGCCGGCTCATTCGGTCAGCGAGTCTCATCTTGTTCTCCTGCTACTCGGCCGCGGGCTTGGCTTTCTTCGCCACAGGCTTCTTCGGTGGGGCGGGCTTCTTTGCCACCGGTTTTGGCGCGGCCTTGGGTTTGGCTTTGGGGGCGTGCACAAAGTCGTGCAGTTCCTTGGCTTTGGCCGCGACATGCTCTCCGGAGACCTCGAACTCCCACATCAGTTCCCAGGGCTGGCCCGATTCGCCGAATCGATCCTTGACGCCGATGGCGCCGAATGCGACCGGGTGGCCGTAGAGCTCGGGAGCCACATGCAGTGCGTGCGACACCCAGTTGGCGAGGCCGCCGACCTGGTGCTCCTCGGCGGTCACGACGATACCGGTTTCGAGTGCGGCCTGCACGAGCGCCGGGGGATTGAAAGGCTTGAGTGTGTGCATGTTGATAACGCGGGTCTCGAGGCCGAAGTCCTCCTTGAGAATCCAGGCTGCGCGCAGCGCCTCGGGCACCATCGGACCGCAGGCGACGATGGTCAGGTTCTCGTTCTCGCTCGCGTAATCGGTGGCGAGTTTGACCTCGAATGCGTCGATGAAGTTCGGCTTCTCGCCCCGGTAGCGATAGACATTGGGAACGCCCCAAACGTAGGGAGTATCGGTACGGGTGATGACCGGTGTGGCCTCGCGGGCGAAGCGAAGATACTTCGGCCCTTTGAGGTGCAGCAGCATCTGTTCTGTCGCCCGCCTGGTCTCCAGCGCGTCGCACGGAACCCCTACCTGCATGTTGGGCAGTCCGCAAATCTGGAACAGGTCCTCGAGTGCCTGGTGGGTCGCACCATCCGGTCCGACCGAGACTCCGCCGTGCGCGCCGACAATCAGGACGTCGAAGTTACCGTAGCAGATGGTGGTGCGTATCTGGTCGAGGTTGCGGCCGGCAGCGAACACGCCGTACGTGCCGAATACAGGCAGTTTCCCTTCTCTGGCGAGGCCGCCCGCGAACGCAGTCCCGGACTGCTCGGCTATGCCGACCGAAATCCAACGGTCACAGCGCTCCGCGTCACACTCGAAGAACCTGGAGATGGCAATCGAACCGGATATGTCCGCGCCGATTGCCACAGTGCGCTTGTCGGCGCCTGCCTCGGCCAGGGCGTCACCGAAGCCGACTCGGGTCGACTTCATTTCGACCTTCATCGTCGCCTGCCGGTTCCAGAAGTAGTCCTTGCCGAACTTGGGCACCTTGGCCATCAGTCGGGCCGTGACGTCATTCTGATAGTCAGCGGCCTTCTTGAGCAGCTTGTCGTAGTCGATGCGGAAATCGAGGCTGAGTTGCTTCAGGGCCTCCACCAGTTGCTGTTTGTTGGGTGCCTTGCCGTGCCAGCCGGCCTGGTTTTCCATGAATTCGACACCCTTGCCCTTGGTCGTGTTGGCGACGATGACCGTCGGCTGGCCCTTTGTCAGGGCGGCCTTCTCAAATGCTTTGAGGATCTGCTGCATGTTGTGGCCGTCGATCTCGATGACGTTCCACCCGAAAGCGCGGTACTTGTCGGTGATCGGCTCGATATTCATCACATCTTTGACCAACCCGTCAATCTGGAGTCGGTTCCGGTCAATGATGCAGCAGAGGTTGTCGAGGCCCCACGCGGCGGCTTCCATCACGGCTTCCCACACTTGCCCTTCCTGGTGCTCGCCGTCGCCGGTTATGCAGTACACCCGGTAGTTCTTCTTGTCCATCCGTCCGGCCCGGGCAATACCATTGGCAACTGACAGTCCTTGGCCGAGCGAGCCGGAGGAAACCTCGACGCCCGGCAGCTTGAGCCAGTGGGGGTGACCCTGGAATGGAGAGTAGAGCTTCCGCAGCAGGACCACGTCCTCAATCGGGAAGTAACCGGATATGCCCAGGCCTAGGTAGAGCGATGGAGCCTTGTGCCCGGCGGACCAGACAACCCGGTCCCGGTCCGGCCAGTCGGGATTCTTCGGGTCGTGCCGCGCCACGGCCAGGTAGAGCGCCGCGGTGATATCCATGATCGAGAGCGTGCCGCCGGCGTGTCCGGACCCGGCCGCGCAGAGGGCAACCAGGTCATACCCGCGCATCATGTTGGCGGACTGTACCAGCTCGCCCATGCCTGCGGTCTTGCCGTGGGTGCCGGCTTTGGAGTCAACTATTGGCATCGTTCCTCCGTTTCTCTAGAGCTTGGGTATTTTCTGGTAGTCGTCGTAGAACTTCTTGATGCCGGCATCCGTGAGCGGGTGTTTGGCCATCTTCACAAGGATGTCGTAGGGGATAGTCGCGATGTGGCAGCCGACACGGATTGAGTCGATGACATGCAGGGGGTGGCGGATGCTGGCCGAAATCACCTCGGTGTCGAACCCGTAGTCGTCAATCATCCCGACGATGTCCTCGATCAGGGCCATCCCGTCATGCGAGATGTCATCGAGCCGGCCGACGAACGGCGATACGAACGTCGCCCCGGCGCGAGAGGCGAGCAGGGCCTGGTTCGTCGAGAAGACGAGCGTGACATTGGTCTTGATGTCACGTTCGGACAGACCGCGCACCGCTTTCAGCCCCTCGATTGTCATCGGTATCTTGATGGTCACCTTGGACTGGTCGAGCTTCGCCCAGTCCTCGCCTTCCTTGATCATCCCGGCCGCGTCGGTCGACACGGCTTCGACCGAAACCGGGCCGTCGACCGCGCTCAAGATGTCCTGCACGCACTCGCGGAATGGCCGTCCGGTCTTGCAGACGAGGGATGGATTGGTAGTGACGCCGTCGAGGATGCCCCAACCGGCGACTTCGCGGATTTCCTTGATGTCAGCAGAGTCGATGAAGATCTTCAAGTTCGTCTCCAGTCAGGCATTATGCATAATGCACCATGCCGAGAATACGTTGAACGTTAGCCGAGAATGACTGATGAATTGGCAATAGCGGCCTCTGCGGATTGCCAGTATAACGAACCCCGGGCGGTCAGGCAAGAGGAAGATTCGATTCCGGACGGAGGGGCGCCCGGCAGGGTCCGGGCAAGTGCGGCTTGACTTGTCTGACAGTGTGAGAATAATTGAGTCAATCCGTGAAGCACGTTTTCCGCCCAAGAGGAGGCCTGAATGGCTGATGCGAATGCTGCCCCGGCTACGGGTGTGCCGAGCAAGAGCAAGATAACTGCGTTGCTCCTGTGCATATTCCTCGGTGGTCTCGGTGTGCACCGGTTTTACGTGGGCAAGATCGGAACCGGTATCGTCTGGCTGCTGACCGGCGGCGTGTTCGGAATCGGTTGGCTGGTGGACATCATCATGATCGCCATCGGCAAGTTCAAGGACAAACAGGGAAACGTCCTGGCCTAGCTCGGAGCTTCCAATTCAGCTCGGCCGCTGCATTGTGCAGCGGCCGAGACGTTCCTGGGCGCGGAGCGGCTGCACCCGGGTCGGAGCACGGGAAGTCAATCTGTAGGTCACCTTGGGGAGCGTCCTGCAGATCGTAGCCAGAGTCGCCGCGAGAATCGGTCCGTATGTCGAGCCCAGAGTCACCAGGCACATAGCAGCCAGGGACACGCCGGAGGTTGCTTGCGGAACGACAGCGCGAGTCACGGGCAGAGTCGGTGAGCAAGTGGCCATCCATGTGGCAGCGAGAATCGGCCCGAGAGTCGCGATCCGAATGGCATTGAGGATGAAACCGCAAACCACCCTCCGCACCGCTCCCGGAACGACCCCCAGGGCGACTCGCAGGGAGACCCTAAACGCCAGGTATCCAGCACCTTAGCATCATTTCATCCCTCCGATTCGCGTGAGTCCTATTGGTATCACGCGGACACTCGTGGCTGTCGTGTGCCACGGCGGAGCGAGGGGCGCCACGCGGCTAGACGAACGCGCAGGGCGGTGACCGACGAAGCGTCAGTCGTGGTAGGAGTGGATTGACTTGAGATGGCAGGCTTCTAGAATCACGGACATGATGGATGCAATGGCCGGCAAGGTGTGCCTCGTAACCGGCGCGACCTCAGGCATCGGTAGGGCTGCCGCCAACGCTCTGGCGCAGCAGGGCGCTAGGGTTGTACTGCTCAGCCGTAGCCAGGACAAGTGCGCGCAGGTCGCCGCCGAGATCCATGCGGTCACCGGAAACCGGAATGTTGGATTCATCGCTGCCGACCTGTCGTCGCTCGCTGCGGTTCGGGTCGCGGCGGCGGAGTTCCGGCAGCGGTACTCGCGGCTCGATGTCCTCATCAACAACGCCGGCGTATCGCCCAGCCGTCGTCGGGAGTCGGTCGACGGCTTCGAATACACCTTTGCGCTCAATCACCTTGGGCACTTCCTGCTCACCAACCTACTGCTCGATTTCCTGGTTGCGTCCGCACCTTCGCGTGCGGTCGGAGTGTCCTCCAATATCTACAAACAGGCACGACTCGACCTCGAGGACCTACAGCTCCGGCGCGGTTTCTCGGCGATGAAGGCGTACGCGAACTCGAAGCTGGCCAACGTGCTTTTTACCTTGGAACTCGGGCGCCGGTTCAGTGGCAAGGGCACAACGGCAAACGTCATGACCCCGGGCCTGGCCAAGACCAACATCGGGCAGGAGGAGGGCTGGTTCTACGCCTTCAGCAAGAGGATGGCGGACTTCTTTGGCGGGAAGACGCCAGAGCAGGGCGCAGATACTCTCGTCTGGCTTGCCACAGCGCCTGAGGTCGCAGGCACAACCGGGCAGTACTTCCAGAACCGTCGTTCATTGCCTCTCTCAGGTGATGCTTCTGACCCGGAGCTGGCCGCTCGGCTGTGGCGCGTGAGTGAGAAACTCTGCGGACTGCGAAAGGAGGCCGCATGAGAGCAATGGTGTTGATACTGGCGATGGCAGTTCCAGCCGTTGCCGGAGTGAAGCAGTACGACCCGGAGACTTGGTTTGAGCAGGACCCAACCCCGATTCCCATCGGGGAAGGGCGAAGCTCGAAGTCCGAATACCGAATACCGGTAGACTCAATCGGGAATCCGCTCGACTACGCCGGCGCCCGCATCGGCTTGGATGTGCGGAACGTCGAACTCCCGCGCGGCTGGGAAGGCGGCTACCGCTACTGCTGCCGGTTCGATGTCATCGACCTTGTTGCGAGCCGGCCGCTCTTCATGAAGCAATGGGCTGAGAGTATCTCCAGCCTGGTTGTGGACGGGCAGCGATCGGCCGGTCCTGCTGGCGTGGCACCAACCGCGATTGGGATTCTCGCGTGGGACGATCTCTGGCGGCGGCCACATTCTCCGAGTGACACAAGCGTTTGGGTGTTCGTCGAGCAGCACCTCGGCGCATGGTTGTCGCCGGAGCACTTGCGGGCATTCGCTGCCTTGTACGATGCACTGGAGAAGGCAGACGGTCGCCTTCGTTGGGACAAACGCGGACTGACGGGTAAGGACAGCGCCTTCTTCCGTGCGAACCCGGGCTACTATCTTGCTCCTGACGGCAAACGACTGGCCGACCTCACCGGCAACACTGAAGATCAACTGGGCTTCATTGCCCGGGCCCGACGTTTCCCGTGCTACGAGCCGGTCACGCGCTTTGGGGGAATCGCGACCGCGGTTCGCACGTACGTCGCAGATGTTCAGCGCCTCGGCCCATCCGGTCTGTTGCGGCCCGGGGCCAAGGCCGACACGATCATCACGTTCGACAGCCCCATCGGTACGATTGTCGTGTCCGGGTTCGGCAATGATACGCTGCGCACCGACGCGGCTGTGGAGCTGGACCTGGGTGGAGATGACGTCTACTCAAACAACGCCGGGGCGACATCGTTTGACCGGCCGGTCAGCGTTTGCCTGGACCTTGCCGGCAACGACCGGTACGACGCGCAGACATCAAGCTATGTGCAGGGATTTGGGTTCATGGGCGTTGGGATGCTCGTTGACCTTGCCGGCAATGATGTGTACGAGGCCAAGCATTTCTCACAGGGCGCGGGAATCATGGGAGTCGGTGTGCTTTGGGACAAAGCGGGCAACGACTCGTTCAGCGCCCACGCATTCTGCCAGGGGGCCGGAATGTTCGGGCTCGGGATGACGCTCGACGATTCGGGCGACGACGTGTTCGACTGCGCCTCGAACGGGCAGGGCTCAGCCACCACGCTGGGTCTTGGCATCCTCTCTGACCTTGCAGGCAACGACAAGTATCGCCTCGCCTGCGATTCGACCAAGGACGCGATGGGTGGTCTCGCGGGCTACGGGCAGGGTGGGGCTCTGTCATTCCGCGCCTATCCTTGGGAGAAGAAGCTAGTCGCGTATGGTGGCGTCGGGATGCTCGTCGATGACAAGGGCAACGACGACTATGTGAGCAAGGGCTGGAATTGCCAGGGCGGCAGCTACATCATGTCCCTCGGCGTGCTCGTGGACAACGAAGGCAACGACCATTACGACTGCGGGACCGGGCAGGGTTCAGGCATTCACGTCACTAATGCCATCCTGATAGATAGGAAAGGCGATGACATGTACGAGGGTGGATTTCGCGCCGGCGGGTCGGGCAGCGACCGCTCGCCGGGGTTCCTGATTGACTACGAAGGGAACGATACCTACAAGTCTTCGACGTCTTCCTACGGCACAGCCTGCAAGCCGTTCGCCTACTCCCTGTTCATCGACTACCAGGGCGATGACAAGTACATCTGCGAGAAGCCGAAGGGGCCGGTGCTGATGAACGACTGGCACAGCTTCGGCGGGGTCTGGCCGGAGTCGGACCCGAACGCGTGGCCCTATGCCATTTGCCTCGACCTCGGCGGCAACGACGGCTATCAGGTTCGCAACCGAGCCAACAACTCCGAGACTCACAGCTTCGGCCACGGCATCTTTCTGGATATGGAATGGAAGGGCGGGGACGTGATAGGGAACGTCTCGCCGCCGTTCCCCGGATTCCGCATGACGCTTGCGCCCCCTCAGAGAGAAGAAGCCTACATGTATGAGCTAGAGGGCGGGAATCTGGGACGGTTTGGTGCCGTGGGTCGCATCCTCGCCGAAGACTGGAAGAAACGAGACGTGGTACTCCATCTGCTTCGGCTTAGAAGCGGAGGCAATCGGGATTACATGGAGTGCATTCACCACTGGATCCAACGCGGACCGACCGGTGGGAAGGTTAGTTTGAATGTCCCATCTTTGCTGTCATCAAACGACCCGGAGGTCAGGACGATCGTGGCCGATGATATCGGGTTGTGGAACATATCGAACGCTGAGGGTGCGCTGATTGAAGTCGCAGAGAAGGACAGTAGCGCACAAGTGCGCAGGTTCGCCCTGCGGTCACTCATCAGGCTTGAGTCGGCCAAGGCGCTTCCGTTGGCGTGGCGGCTTGCGGGCAACGACACATCCGAAGATGTGCGCAGGATGGCTGTCAGCCTGATTGGCAAGGTCAGGCCGAGCGGCGAGGTACTGCCGCTGCTGGCGAACGTGCTGGAAAACGACAAGGCATCATCAGTGCGATGCGCGGCAGCCGACGCCATCGGGAACATCGGCGAGCCCGCAGGAATTGAGCCGCTGCGCAAGGCCGTGCGGGACATGACCGAGGCCGCGAAAACGGGGACTGTACCGCGCGCTGAGCGCTCCGAGGGACTGTCCCCAGTTTTCGCAGGCTACACCGACTTCTATCTCCTGCGTGCCTGCGGCAAGGCACTCTGTGCTCTGTACCAGATTGAGGGCATTGACCTGCTCATCAAGTCAATGTCGTTCCCGTCAATCGACGCGTTCTACAACTACGACCGGAACGTGCCGAACTACATCTCGACCTATGCCGGCTTCGACCTGCCGGACTCGGAGCGCTACGTGCAGGCCAAGTGGCAGGCATGGTTCGACACGCACCGCGACAGCATCAACATCAAGTTCAACGCCGACGCGTACAAAGCGTGGACTACCCTGAGCGACTCGCTGCGCGATTTGCCGGATTCGGCCCAGATCGCACGCTACGAGGCGTTCCTGAAGCACTTCCCGTCTTACGACCGGGCCAGGAAGGAGCTTGCCGGCAAGCTCAACGGCATCGCCTGGAGTCTCGCGACCGCACCCAAGGGATCGAGGGGCAGTAGCCCGAAGCTCGCCTTGAAGCACGCCCTGCGCGCGGTCGAGCTGTCCGATGACCCGAACATCTGGGATACCGCTATTGAGGCGTATCTAGCCAACGGGATGAAGGCCGATGCCCTGCGGGCCTGCAAGGAGGCGCTGGCCAGGCATCCTAACGAGCAGATGCTGAAAGACAGGCTGGCGCAGTTGGAGAGGAAGTAGATGAGGCCGAAGTCAGAAGTCAGAAATCAGAAGGCAGAATGCAGAAGTCAAGATACAGGGCTGGCCGTCAAACCGAAGGAGTTGGTCGCGGAGATCAGGCGCGAGTTTGAGAAGGCGGCGGATGCGAAGTACCGCGAGTCAATCCAGCGGTTCTTCAAGGAGCCGATTGACTTCTACGGCGTGAGGACTCCGGAGGTGCGCAGGATTCACAGGGAGTACTTCGACAGGGTCAAGCATCTGCCCAAGAGCGAGATACTCGAGATATGCGAGCTGCTGCACAAAGGCACGAAGTACGAGGAGCATGGGATTGCGTTCAGTTGGGCGGGGAGGTTGGTCAAGAAGCTTGAGCCTTCCGACTTCGCCGTGCTCGAACGGTGGCTCAAGCTCTACGTCTCCAACTGGGCGGCGTGTGATACATTCTGCGGCGGGGCGGTCGGCGAGTTCCTGCTCAGGTTCCAGCAGTTCCTTCCATGCGTGCGCGCATGGGCCTCGTCGAAGAACCGTTGGCTGCGTCGGGCATCCGCGGTCGCGCTGATTCTCGCCGCCAAGCAGGAGAGATACCTGCACGAGGCATACGCGACCGCCGACATCCTGCTTCTGGACGAAGACGACATGGTGCAGAAGGGCTACGGTTGGTTGCTAAAGGAGATCGCCAACAAACGGCCGCAGGAGGTTTTCGACTTCGTCCTCGAGCGTAGGGACCGGATGCCGCGCACCGCGCTCCGCTATGCCATAGAGAAGATGCCGGCGGCCTGGAAGAAGCGGGCAATGGCCAAGTGAGGCTGAACCGAGAGGAGAGACAATGACAGGTGAGTTCGATGCAAGGGCTGTGAGTCTGGCCGGGCTGGTCGAGTATCAGTCTGGCTCCGTAGTCAGCCGCGAGGTCGTGAAGAAGCCGACCGGGACCGTGACCGTGTTCGCGTTCGACGCCGGTCAGGGCTTGTCTGAGCACACGGCGCCGTTCGACGCTTTGGTGTATCTGCTGGATGGTTGGGCTGAGATCACCATCGGCGGCAAGCCGGTCGTGGCGAAGGCCGGAGACATGGTCGTGATGCCGGCGAACGTACCCCACGCGCTCAAGGCGGTCGAACGCTACAAGATGCTGCTGGTGATGATAAGAAGCTGACCATGGTTGTGCTGAGTTCGTTGCTCCTACTTCTCTTGGTCCGGGCAGATCTGCCATTCGGAGATCCCGGCAGTCTTCCGGCGCCCGGAGGTCACTGCCGTTTCTACGCATCGGTCGGGACCGGGCTTGCATACAACGTGCCGCTGCCACTGGTCATCAGACAATCGGGCCACCCCGACCTGAGGCTGACTGCGCACCACGCCACCCGGCCGTTCTTCGAGGTGCCCTACTATGATGTGAAGGTCGGAGTCGCGCGCCGACAATGGGCCTGTGAGTTGGAGCTCATCCATCACAAGCTGTACCTCGTCAATCGACCGGTTGAAGTCGACACGTTCGAGATTACCCACGGCTACAACCCGATTCTGGTGAACGTGGTCCGTGATGCAGGAGTTGTGAGTCTGCGTGGCGGTGTCGGAATCCTGCTGGCTCACCCGCAGTCAACAGTCCGCGGGCTGCGATTCCCCGAGACCGGCGGGATTCTGGGGTGGTATGTCTCGGGGCCGGCGGCACAGGTCGGCCTCAGCAAGTCGTGGGAGTTGGGGCAACGCATCTCTGCTGGAGTCGAGGGCAAGTTGGTCGGCGCGTGGGCACGCGTTCCGATTGTCAACGGTAGTGCCGATGTGCCAAACCTGTCGCTGCACGGGTTGGCGTCAGTCGGCTGGCGGTTCTAGCTGAGCTTCTAGTTCACAACCAGGCGGGCGGTGGCAAAGCGGCCATCGGAGTCGAGACGCAGCAGGTAGACGCCGGCAGCAAAGGACGAAGTACGGAGTTCGAATGACGAAGTGCGGATTCCTGATGTCGAATGAAGGAGGCGGCCAGAAGCATCGAAGATGCGTAGCGTGGTGGAGCGGCCAGGTTGTCCAGTGGACCAGTGCAGGACCGTCGAGCCGCGGCAGGGGTTGGGGGAGACGGAGAAGGGTGAGGGGCAAGGGGTGAGGGACAAGGTGCGTGTGGAAATCGCGCCGGGGAAGTAGCCATCCGCGAGTTCGTGAAGGTAGAGGAGTTCCCTGCAGATGTTGTGCCGTTCCTGTTGCTCCGCAATCCACGTGGGCGGGTCAGCCACCGTGTAGGTCCTGTTTGCTGGGTTGGCTACTGAGTCGTTGACGCGGGTCCAGGCTGCGACGCCGGAACCACCGTGAGCGGCTGCAGTGGCACTGTCAATAAGTGCGATTGCGTGGTGGTTGTCAGGTATGCGGTCGGTGTAGTCTGTCTCGGTCTGGACGCGGAGGTAGGCTCCCGGGAAGTCGCGGATGAAGTTTCCGGCCTCGCGCTCGAGCCAGAATGCCTCTGAGTCGACGGGAACCGGCACGTGTCCGCCTGAGTCGCTGGAAGTCTGGTACCGGTCGGACGGACCCTCGAGGTCCATCAGGAATTTGACTCTGGGCTGACTGTGGCGGGCGGCCATGCCGGTTGCCATGACCACGCCATAACCGCGCGTGTAGATTCCGAGGTTCGCTGTGTCGACGTATGCTCGGGAGGCGACTTCGAGCACACACGCCCGAAGGCCATCCTGCTGAACGTGGCCGTTGTAGTCCTCGACGCCGCTGCTCAGACCCCGGCCGTCAGCATCGAAGTGAAGCACCGCGAAGCCGTCGGACGCGGCCTGGTCGGCCAGGCCGTTCTGGTCCATTACGGTACCGGCGCCGTTCTCTCTCGGGATCAGCACGACGGCGGGCACCTTGCGGTCGGGTCCGGCGTACGCCGGCCTATGGATGTGTACGTACAGGCTGCAGCCTGAGGTCGGGTTGGTGACCCAGAGTGTTTCGACGACGACAGCGGACGACGCCGGCGGGTACTGCCACACAGTGGCGCCTGACGAGTCGACCTCGACCACCCGTGCCCCGGCGGAGATGAGCGTTGTTCCGGTCGGCAGGCGCGTCGCCATGTACGGAAGGGAGATGCCGGAGGAGAACGTCCACACGGTGGCTCCGGCCGAGTCGACCTCAATCACCCGGTTGTGGCGGCTGTCCGCTATCAACGTGTTTCCGTTAGGAAGGCGTTCGGCGCAGCGGGCCCAGTCCAGACCATTCGCGTACTGCCAGCGTATCGCGCCGGCCGAGTCCACTTCGATTACTTGATCCATCTCCGAGTTGCATATCAGGGTGTTGCCGTTTGCCAACCGGCTGCCGTTGTGCGGGCCTACAAGGGCTGAGTAGCTCCACACCACGTTGCGGGCCGAGTCTACCTCAATCACTCGGTCTGCGTCACGGACGGTGATGAGGGTGTTGCCGTTGGCGAGCCGGAAGGCCTCGTTCGGGTAGTCCAGTCCCGACCGCATCTCCCAGATCACATCGCCCCGGGCATCTACCTCGAGGACGCGGTTGCTGTCCGTGGCGCTGATGAGCGTGTTCCCGCCGGCAGTGCGGCGGGCGGTATGCGCCCACTGGATGTCGGAGCGGACATAGGCCCACACCAGGCGTCCGGTGCTGTCGACCTCGATGACTCTCGCATTCGGCTGCGACATCGAGCCGGACTCGGTGATGAGTGTGTTACCGTTGGACAGCCTCTCGATACCGCTGGGAAGCGTCATCGGCACCGACGCAAACAGGGCTGCGAAGAGGCTAAGAACTGTGAACGCTAGGTACGAAACTCCAAATCGCACAAATGTCTCCTTGTCCATTGCCTTGCTTTCAGAAGGACAAACCTCAACCTGCACGTGCCGGCAGCCTGCCGCAACTCAAGCAACTTTCCTTCAGAGAAGCGAGATCACCGACGGGGCCGCTCTCGACCTGCCGTATGCCGGGTTTCCGAACATTTGATTGTAGCTCCCGGGCATCAGGTGTCAACTGAGTTGCGGTTTGCAGACCCAACAAGCCCGACCGCTGTCTAGAGCGAGTACAGGTCGGTACGCCGGTCGAGGAAGAGGTCGTTGCGGGGCGTGACCTTCTTGTCCAGGGCTTCTAGCGGGTCGATGTCGACAAAGATAAGCTCTTCCGAGTCCGGGCCAGCGCGGACGAGCAGTCTGCCGTCCGGCGCGACAATCTGGCTTCGGCCGTTGAAGGTCAGCGTCTTCTCACCGAGGGTTTCTGAGCCGGTTCGGTTTGCGAGTATCCAGAAGACGCGGTTTTCAACTGCCCTTGTGATTGAGTTCGTGTGGGCGTATTCGAGCACGAGGTTGGATGGGTGGCAGATGATCTGAGCGCCGCGCAGGGCCAGTGAGCGGGCAGCCTCGGGGAAGAAGTGGTCGAAACAGACGAGCATGCCCACCTTCGTGGAAGTCCGAAGTCCGAATTCCGAATGACGAATGACGGGCGGGAGATCGAACACCGGAAAGGGTGAGTCGCCCCGGTCGAACAGGTTCTTCTCGTCGACAAAGAGGTGGGCCTTGTGGTAGGAGTGGAACTGGCTTTGAGGCGTGACCATCACTGCGGCGTTGAAGATAAGGGAGCCAGCAGTCTCAGGCATGCCCCAAACTATGGCGGCGTGCGTGTCCTGGCTGAGCCTGGCCATGGCCTTGCAGGTCGGGCCGTCCGGCACTGGTTCACTGAGCCGGGCGACGTCCGAACGCGATGCAAAGAGGTATCCTGTGGTGCACAGCTCGGGCAGGACTATGAGGTCGGCGCGGACTCCGGACAGCGCCCGCGCGATACGGTCGGCATTCGCCTTGACAGCACCCGGTTCCGGAGTGAACTGCAGCAGGCCGACGCGCATAGGTCAGGTGCGGGGTCTGAAACCCTCGCCGAGGACTTCGTAGACGTCGGTGATGATGACGAAGGCGCGAGGGTCCACTTCGCGTACTATCTCGCGAGCGCGTGAGACTTCGCGCTTGGCCATCACCGAGAAGACCATGTTCTTCTGTTCCTGGCTGTATGCGCCGGTTGCGTTGAGCACCGTCGCACCCCGGTTCATCCTGGTGGTGATTGCCTGGGCGATGGCATCCGATGAATCCGAGATAACAAACAGGGCGCGAGTGTAGCTCAGACCCTCAAGCACTATATCGATGGATCGAGTTGACAGGTACAGGTTCAGGTAGCCGTAGAGCGCCGACTCGAACTGGCCGAAGCAGAGGCCGGCGGCAGTGATGACTACGAAGTCAACGACCAGGATGCTGGTGCCGGTCGAGAAGTTGGTGTAGCGATGCAGCACCTGGCCGACGATGTCCGAACCCCCGGTCGAGCCGCCACCACGGAAGACCAGGCCGAGCCCGGCACCGAGGAGTATGCCGCCGAAGATGCATGCCAGAATCTGGTTGTCGGTCGCCGAGCCGAAGTGAAAGATGTAGGTGAACCCGTCAATCATCAGGGACGAGACTGCGACGCCGACCATGGATTTGACGCCGTAGGTGCGGCCAAGCGTCCTGATGCCGACTACGAAAAGCGGGATGTTGATTACGAGAATCGTCAGTCCCACCGGCGTGGCAAAGAAGTAGTTGAGGATCATGGCGACGCCGCCGGCGCCGCCCGGCACGATGCGATGCGGGATCAGGAACAGGTTGTAGGCCAGCGCGACGACGGCAGAGCCGACTACGATGTAGACTCCCTGCCCGAACTCTCGGAGGAATCGTCTCTTCACCGGCAGAGTGTAGCCCGGGTCAGGCATAGGGTCAACCCGGATGAACGGCAGCAGCGGCTTTGTCGTCCGCGAGTCGGCTGTGCGCGGTTGTCGCGTTGACCATAGCTTCATGTCTTCGTATAATCGGATAGTGAAGGCCATCGCTACGAACCGCAAGGCACTCCGCAACTACGAGGTATTCGAGAAGCTTGAGGCCGGGATCGAGCTCTTCGGAACCGAGGTGAAGTCACTTCGGGCAGGCACCGTCTCTCTCGACGAAGGCTACGCCGCAGTCGAGGGGGGGCAGGCGTTCCTGGTCGGGGTTACGATCGCACCCTACGCGCAAGGTAACATCTTCAACCGCGATCCGAAGCGGCGACGCCGGCTGCTGCTGCACCGGGAGGAGATACAGCGGCTGTTCGGCCGCACGACCCTGCGGGGCTACACGCTGATACCTCTGAGCATCTACTTCAACGACCGTGGCGTCGCCAAGGTTGAACTGGCCCTCTGTCGGGGCCGAAAGCAGTACGACCGGCGGGAGGAGTTGCGACAGAAGGCCGAGGACTGGGACGAACGGCCGGAGAGAGTGCGGGTTCGGTGAGGCGCAGGCGGCACCCGGCACTTGTGGCGGGCGCGCTGGTCCTCGTCGCAGTCGCGCTGCTGCATGCCCGCACGGTTGACATTGCCGGCGCGCGCATCGAGACCCGTACTCTGGGCAAGGTGGAGTGCGTCCCGCTATCCGCGGTGGCGGCGGTTCTCAATGGCCGGTTCTGGCACGTGGCCGACCGGTTCGTGATGCTGCTGCCCGGTGATTCGACCAAGCCGGGACCTGAGTACGTCCTCCGTGCCGACAGCATCCATGCAGTGTGTGACGGCCGCCGCATCGAGCTACCCGCCGCGCCGCTGATCGACGGCGACCGATTGTACCTGCCGGTAGTGACGCTGGCCGACCTGTTTCCCAGCACACGAGTGCCGGAACTGCAGAGCCTGGAAACGGCACGCCAAGGCGATACTGTCGTGTTCACTTTCCGGGGCAAGTGCGGCCCGGGTGAGAAGTTGACGGCCTTCGGGGATTCGAGGTCGAGCCTTGAGTACCGGTTGGTAGTCAGCGCACGGCGAGCCCCCGAGTTTGGACCGCAGGTTGCCATTCTCTCCCTGACTCCGCCCGGAATCCTGAGGTCAGTGACGCTCGACAGCGGAACCGGGACGGCATTGAGTCTCAGTTTCAGGCAGCCGGCGGCACAGCGACTGAACATCCAGTCCGACCGCGTGCAACTGCACGTGTGGCCGCTGCCGGAGCGGATCATCAAGCGGATCGTGCTTGACCCGGGTCATGGCGGGGAGGACCCGGGCGCGGTAGGTCGGCGCGGCACGCGTGAGAAGATCGTCGTCATCGACATCGTCCGGCGACTGAAGAAGAAACTGGAGAAGCAGGGCTTCGAGGTGATCCTGACCCGGGATTCGGACAAGCTCGTCTCCCTCACCGACCGCGCCAAGACCGGGAACGGCCGCCGGGCAGACCTTTTCGTCAGCATACACGCGAACTCCTCACCGAACCGCGCGGCCTGCGGGTTGGAAACCTACTTCCTCTCCGAGGCCAAGACCGATTGGGAAAGGGCGGTGGCCGCAAGGGAGAACGCTTCCTTCCAGACCGGTGATTCCAGCAACGCGCTCAACGCCGCCGGCGACGTTGGGCTGATTCTGGCCGACCTGGCCCAGAACGAGTACCTGGTCGAATCCTCCGAGCTGGCCGCTCGAATCCAGGAGAAGGCGGTTCCCTACGTACGCATCAAGGATCGCGGCGTGCGGCAGGCGAACTTCTACGTACTGCGTAACAACTTCATGCCCGCCGTGCTGGTCGAAGTCGGATTCTTGAGCAACAAGAGCGAGGAGAAGTTGCTGCGGCAGTTCGACCATCGCGAGCGGCTGGCCGAGGGCATCAGCCGTGGCATTGCTGAGTTCGCGAAGCTCTACAACCCGAAGCCAAGCGGAGCGACCTCTGGAGGCAAAGATAAGAAACCGAACCCGTCCAAATCCTGACGCCGGCGCCCCAATCGGCGTCTTCGACTCCGGCATCGGCGGCCTGACCGTGGTGCGTGCGCTCCGCCGTCGCCTGCCCGGTGAGAGTATTGTCTACTTCGGGGACCCGGCGCGGTCTCCCTACGGCACCAAATCGGCCGACACCATCCTGCGGTTCGCGGTCGAAGACGCCGGCTTCCTGCTCAGTCGAGGAGTGAAGCTGGTCATCGTTGCCTGTCACTCGGCTTCGTCGTCGGCGCTGCCGGAACTCGAGCGACGTTTGCCCGTGCCGGTGCTGGGCGTAGTTGAGCCCGGAGCGCGGGCGGCCGTGCGGGCCACGAAGTCGAACCGCATCGCCGTCATCGGCACGAGCGCCACCATCGCTTCCGGTGCCTATGAACGGGCAATACGACGACTGAGAAGGAAGGTCGAGATCATTGCCAAGCCGACTCCGCTGTTCGTGCCCCTGGTCGAGGAGGGCTGGTTGGACAACGACATCGCGGAAGCAGTGGCCCGGCGCTATCTCGCCGGGCTGGCCGAGGAGGGCGTGGATACCTTGCTGTTGGGCTGCACGCACTTCCCGCTTCTGGCTCGGGTCATCGGGCGCGTCCTCGGTCCGGGGGTAGCGCTCGTGGATTCAGCCGAGCAGACGGCGGCGACGGCCGAGGAGCTTCTGGCAGGGCAGCGGCTGCTTAACTCGGGTGGGGCGGTCAGACATCGCTTCTATCTGTCTGACCTGGCGCCCAGTTTCCAGACCGTGGGCGAGCGATTCCTCGGCGAACAGATGGGAGACGTCGTACGCGCATCGGTCGGCGATGTCCCCGAGGCCCGGGTTTCAAGAAGCCGGCCTCCAGTCCCTCGCCGCGTTCGGCGTACCTCAAGGGTGAAGCGATGACGCGCGACGACGGGCGGAGGCCGGACGAACTGCGGCCGGTCACTCTGGAACTCGGATGTCTCAAGTATGCCGAGGGATCGTGCATGGCAACGGCCGGAAACACCCGCGTGTTGTGCGCGGCCTCAATCGAACGGCGAGTTCCTCCATTCCTGGTTGGCAGCGGTCAAGGCTGGGTGACCGCTGAGTACGGACTGCTGCCGCGGTCCACGAACCAGCGGACGCCGCGCGAAACCGAACGGCCGCGGAGCCGCAGCCAGGAGATCAAGCGCTTCCTGGGGCGGTCTCTGCGTGCGGTCTGTGACCTCTCGGCACTGGGTGAGCAGCAGGTCATAGTCGATTGCGATGTCATACAGGCGGATGGGGGTACGCGCACGCTGGCGCTGACCGGCGGTTTCTGCGCACTGGCGCAGGCGGTTGAGAGCATGCGCGGGCGGGGCTGCCCGGGGCGCAATCCACTTATCGAGCCCGTTGCCGCCATCAGTGTCGGTATCGTCGAGGGCGAGGTGCTGCTTGACCTTGCCTATTCCGAGGATTCACGCGCCGACACGGACATGAATCTGGTTATGACCGAAAGCGGCCGGATTGTCGAGGTCCAGGCTACCGCCGAGCACGTGCCGTTCCGGTTCGACGAGTTCAACCGTATGTACGGACTCGCAGCCAGGGCAATAGGCGAGCTGATTCATCTGCAGCATGCCAGCCTCAAGACAACCGGTGGTTGAAGACCTGCTCGAGTCCGACGACGAGAGTGCGCCCCGCGCGACCAGGCGATTCCAGCGTACGGCGTCTGAGCGGCTCTGGGGCAAGCGGCTGGACCAGTACCTGATCCAGTCCGGTCTCGGAGTTTCCCGGACCCGGGCCGCACAACTCATCGACAACGGTAAGGTGCTCGTCAACGACCGGCCGTCCAAGCCGAGCTACCGCGTGAAGCCCGGCGACGAGATCACTGCGTCGTTCGAACCCGAGCCCGAGATAACGCTCGAACCCCAGAAGATGGACCTCAACATCGTCTACGAGGACGAAGATGTTCTCATTCTGGACAAGCCGGCCGGCATTGTCGTGCACCCGGCGCGAGGTAACCGGGACCGAACCCTGGTCAACGCGCTGCTCTACCATTGTAAGAGCCTGCCCCTGCGCCAGGACTCGCTCATCCGTCCGGGCGTGGTGCACCGGCTCGACAAGCACACAACCGGGCTCTTGATGTTCGCCAAGAATGACGAGGCGCTCCGGAGTCTCGGATACCAGATTGAACACAGGACGGTGGTACGGGAGTACGCATGCTTCGCCTGGGGAGATTTCGAGGCAGACGAAGGAACGGTCGACGCGCCCATCGGCCGGCACGCAATCGACCGCACCCGGATGGCGGTTACTCCCTTCGCCGCCCGCACCGCGGTCACGAACTACGAGGTGTTCCGGCGCTACGACGTCTGCACCTACCTGAGGATCCGGCTCAAGACCGGCCGGACCCACCAGATACGCGTCCATATGCAGCACATCGGCCATCCGGTCGTGGGCGACCCCGAGTACGGCGGCCGCAGCACAGCGGTCGTTACCGAACGTGACCACATGCCATGGTACCGGGACATGCTGACGCTAATGAAGCGCCAGGCCCTCCACGCTGCCCGGCTCGGTTTCAACCACCCCCGTACCCGTAAGTACATCGAGTTCTCCTCTTCACTGCCGGAAGACATGGAGCGGCTGCTCATGTACCTGGAAGGCCTACCCAGGGTCAAGTAGAGGTCGGGGCGCTTGACTCAGCAGAGCCAAGGGATAGGATTGACGTGATGAGCGTGCGCCGGCAAGGAAGCTCGAAGCTCCGGATTCACGGCTCTTGGCTGGCGGCGTGCGGCTGGTGCCTGCTGCTCGCCTGCGTTACCGAAGACCTCGGGCCGATGCCGGCGTTTGACGTGCCCCAATGGAGGGATGGCGAAATCTCCCGCTACGTCGTCACCCGCAACGACTCGGCTCTCTACCGCTCGGCTGTCACCCTCGAGTTCGATGAGGAGATGAACGACGGCGGTCAGGGGGACAGTGTCAGATTGGTTCCCACCCTGGTTGTAACGAACGTGATCCAGCCGCTGCCCGATGCCGAGTGGTTTTTCGATTCGGTTCACGTGGTCTTCCGCCGCGACAACCTCTCACCCCTCAGGACCTATCGGGCCATGCAGACGGATATATCGGAGTTCGAACTCACCGCCCGCTTCTCTCGCGGCAGGGTGCAGATCGAGAAACAGACTATCGACGGGGCGACAGAGGAGCTACTGCGCCTGCCCGGCCGTTTCCATTCATACGACATGGTGCAGACCTGGCTCCGCGCCGTCCCGCTGGTTTCCGGAACGTCGTTCCGTGACAATCTCGTAGTTCCGTTCGAATTCAGGACGGTGCCGGTCAAATTCCTCGTACTCGGGACCAAGCTCATACCGACCAACGTCGGCGACATCATGTGTCGGGAAATCGTCCTGATACTTCCCACCCGGGAGGTCAGGTTCTGGTACGAGCTTGCCCAGCCGCACCGCTTCGTCGGCCTCAACGATATCCAGAACAACACCAAGATGGTGCTCGAGAGTTACCGGGCCGGCCACGCGGATACACTGCCGCCCGTGCCCTGACCGGTGGCAACCGGAGCCGTCGTGCCCATCCACCTTCAGCACCGTACCGCAAACGCCGGCCTGCAGGTGCGCCTGGCCGGGTGAAACCGAAGGGAATGGCCTGTGCCGAGAAGTGAACGCGACGCACTCGGCGAGCTTGTGCTCCCGGACGGTGCGTACTACGGCGTCCAGACCGCCAGGGCGCTGGTGAACTTCCCGGTCGGCGGGTTCAGGACCTCTCCGGATATGATCCGCGCCTACGTCCTTGTCAAGAAGGCGGCGGCGATGGCGAACGTGGAGTTGGGGGCGCTGGACAAGGGAAAGGGCAAGTTGATATCGCGCGCAGCCGATGAGATACTGGCGGGCGGGCTGGCCGAGCAGTTCCTTGTCGATGCATTCCAGGCCGGGGCCGGCACCTCGACCAACATGAACGTGAACGAGGTGATGGCGAATCGCGCGCTGGAGCTTGCGGGCCGCCCCAAAGGAGACTACGCGTTCATCGGGCCCAACGACCACGTGAACATGTCGCAGTCGTCCAATGATACATTTCCGACCGCCTGTCACCTGGCGGTTATCTTCGCAGCTGACCGGCTGCTTCCATCCCTCTCCGCGCTCGCCGCGGCACTTGAGGAGAAGAGCCGGGAATTCGCAACGGTCCAGAAGCCCGGAAGAACACACCTGATGGACGCACTGCCCCTCAAACTGGGCGACGAGTTCAGGGCGTGGGCGACCGCTTTGCGACGAGCGGGCGAGAGGGTCGCGCAGAGGAAGCAGGATCTCTACGAGGTCGCGATCGGCGGGACCGCGGTCGGTACGGGTGCGAATGTGCCGGCCGGGTTCAGGTCGCTCGTTGTGGCAAAGCTGTCGGACTTGGCCGGGCTGGCGCTTGCCCCGGCCCGCGACAGCTTCGAGGCGCTGCAAAGCCGGGCACAACTGGCGGCGTTCTCCGGTTCGCTCCGTGAACTGGCGCAGGAGTTGGGAACTCTTGCGAACAACCTGAGGCTGCTGGGTTCCGGACCTGTTGCGGGACTGGGTGAGATCCTGCTCCCGGCGGTTCAGCCCGGATCCTCGATCATGCCGGGCAAGGTCAACCCGTCGCTGTGCGAGTGCCTCAACATGATCTGTTTCCAGGTTATCGGTAACGACCTGGCAGTTTCGCTCGCAGCCCAGGCCGGGCAACTGGAGCTCAATGTCTTCGCCCCGGTGATGGTGCACAACATCCTCGGTTCGCTCAGCCTGCTCGGCCACTTCCTGCCGGTCTTCACGGAACGGTGCGTGGCCGGCATCAGGGCCGACGAGCCGCGATGCCGTGCATACCTCGACCTGAATCCCGCGTTGGCCACACTGCTCGCTCCCCGGATCGGGTACCTCGCCGCCGCCGCACTGGCCAAGGAGGCGTTGGAGAAACACGAGTCGGTGCGGCAACTGACCCTCGACAAGGGAATCGTCAGCCCGGAAGAGGCAGACAAGCTGTTCGGGCCCGGGACGGAGTCCAAGTGACCCGTCGCTTCCGTCCGGCTTGACACCGTGTGGGGCTGGGTGCTAGATTCTTGAGTATGAAAGGAGCAACAATGGCGAGAATTGCAGTGTTCGTGTCCGCACTGCTTGCGTGCACTTCGATCGGCTCGGCCGACTGGGTCGCAATCGGGCCGGACGGCGGCAACATCGTCGCGCTCGGACTTGACCCGCAGCAGCCCGCGACCCTGTACGCACTGCCGTACGAGTACCCGGACGGCCCGCGTGTGTTCAAGACAACGAGCGGCGGTGCCGCCTGGACCACCGTGGGCCTGCTGCCGGACTACAGCGTCAACATGCTGCTCGTGGACCCCCACCGGTCTGACTACCTTTACGGGAAGACTGCCAATGCGGTCTGGCGTTCGACCGACGGCGGAGCCGCGTGGAACAGCTACTCCCTGCCTACGTACGCAACGAACATGGCTGCAGACCCGTTCGTTCCGGGCCGTCTCTTCGCAAGCGGCTACAACTACTCAAGCTACTATACTCCCGCCGTCATCGTCTCCACCGACTACGGTCAGTCCTGGAGCGTGACGCAAGTGGATTCCGACACCGGATTCGCGTACTGCGTCGAGTTCGACCCGGTCGATAGCGGCACCGCCTACCTTGGGTGCATGTACGGACTGGTCTTCAAGACCACCGATGGTGGCGCCACCTGGGATTCTGCCTGCGCCGGACTGCCGGCCAGCGCTTCCATCGACGCTATCGGCGTGAACCCGGGGAACCCCGACATCCTACTGGCCGCAGCCAGCAGCGGCGTCTACCGTTCCACTGATGCCGGGGCATCCTGGACCGGCGTCGCCGGCATCGCCATCGGCTTCGACCTCGTTCTCTCTCCGGCCAATCCCGCCCTTGCCTACTGCCTCGGCTACGATACGGCGCCCTGCCTTTTCGTGTCTACCGACTCGGGCGCGACCTGGGTCTTTCAGCCCGGCAACGTGCAGCAGAGCAAGGGCGGCAGCCTGATCATCGACCCGGCGGACGCCGATGTAGTCTACTCGCCGGGAGCGATGGGTGTCATCAAGACCGCAGATCGCGGAGCCCAGTGGGCGCCGGCGAACACCGGCATCCGGATCGCAACGATCCCGGCCATCAGTTCGGGGCAGTGGGATCCGCAGCCAGTCTATGTCGAGGCGTCGGAGAACGCCGTGTTTCAGTCCCAGGACGCCGGCGGAACCTGGGCCCGCTGTGAGGATTTCCTCTCCTGCGGCGCCATCTGCGGCATCGGGCTCGCGCCCGGGTCCATGGGCGACATAGTCTGGGCACTCGAAGGCTCGGGCTGAGGGCAGTCCGAGCTCTTCGTGAGCACAGACGGCGGGACCGTCTGGACACAGATGGACTCCTACTACGACGACGGAGGCTGCTGCGTTGTGCACCCGGACTCGACTGACTTGATCATCACGGGAGGCAGGGGACCGCTCACTCAGACGAACTGGTCATTCGTGGTGTCTCGCTCGCGTGACGGCGGCAGAACCTGGACACGCACGAATCCGGAGCCCTCCTCGGCCGGTTTCTGCTGGGCGCTGGCAATCGCACCTTCGCAGCCGAACGTGGTCTACGCGGGCGGCGTGATTGCGGGCGCGGCCGCGGTGTACCGTTCGACCGACTTCGGTTCCAGTTGGTCAAAGACCGCTACTGCGCCGACCGACACGGTCCTTTCGCTTGAGATCCACCCGACCGACGCAGCCCGGGTGATTGCGGCTACGCCCGACGGAGCGTTCCAGACCACCAACTCGGGTGCGACCTGGACGAACCTGCACGGCGGCAATATCCGGGTCGTCCTCCAGTATCCGGGCAGCCCGGATACGCTGCTTGCCGGCGGCGCAGCCGGCGTGTCGATCTCAACCAACGGTGGAAGCAATTGGAATCCGCTCAACGCCGGTTTGGACAGCCGCGCGGTGCTCGCGCTCAACTTCATCGAGCACGATGGCGCGTACCTGATCGCCGGTACGAAGGGCGGCGCCTGCTACGCCTGGCAGTTCGAGGCGGGAATCACGGAGCGACCGGGGACCGGAGACGGAAGACGGAGGGCAGACGTCCTGGAGGTATGGCCCAATCCGTTCATTTCGTGTTGCCGGGTTGTTGGACACGAGCGTGACGAGTTTGCCGTCTTCGATCACTCGGGTCGACACATTGAAACGGCGAAGGGTGACCGGATTGGCGCTGGGCTCGCGGCCGGAGTCTACTTCCTGCGGACAGCGCAAGCACAAGCTCAAGCGCAAGCACCAGTGCGCGTGGTGAAGACGAGATAGCAGCAGTCGGCTGCAAACGAGTCGGGGCAGGCACGCGCCTGCCCCTCTTCTTGGCAAACGACGTCGGAGGGGCGGCGCAGATGCCGTTCCTCGGTTTCATCCCGAGCCGGCCGCATCAGCCAACACCTCAGTCCTGAGTTCTTCAGGGCGACGAGTACGCTTGACTTGGCAGAGGTCGATACTATGCTCACTTCTTCTCCAATGAGTGGCGAGACCAAGCCCCCTGACAAGCTGCAGCAACTGCGTGACCGCATAGCTTCGGCCACGACTCCGGCTGAGCGCGTGGTGGCCACGATGGAACTGGCCGAGGGAATCTGGCTCAAGGATCCGGTTGCGGTCAGGCCGCTGCTGGAACAGGTGGTAGCTGAAGCCGAGGCCGTCGGCAGAATCAAGGACAAGGGCCGGGCGGCCTACATGCTCGGCGAACTTGCGCGGCGCGCGGGCGATCTCGATGCCGCGTCGCGCCATGCCGAGACGGTGTTCACGGTGGCGAATGCAACCGGCGACCTTCGGACTCGTGCGTACTGGCTCTATCTAGTCGGGACGATGAACACGGAGCGGGGTGAGCTTCAGTCCGCACTTGAGTGTTTCCAGGAGTATCTGGAGACCTTCCGGCAGATCGGGTCCAAGAAGGGTGAGTCCTTGGCACTGAACGAACTCGCATGCGTCCATGCTCTGCAGGGAGCTCTTGGCAAGGCACTTGAGTGCTACCGGCAATGTCTGGCAGCAAGTACCAGAGCCGGAGACGCGCATGGCCGGGCAACGAGTCTGTACAACATCGGCTGGACCCTTGCCGCCATGGGCCGCTGGACCGAGGCAACCGAGGACTTCTATCGGTCAATCTCGCTGTGCGAGGAGCACGGGTTCTCTGACCCGCTGGCGGCGGCTCGAAACGCGCTCGGTGAGCTCTCACTCAAGCGGTCTGAGTACGACCACGCTGTGCTCATGTTCCGCGCGGTGATCGAAGCAGAGCGGCAACACCGGCGAGCCGGAGGCGTGTACCGAGAGGCTCTCACGAATCTGGGTTGGACTCACTTCCGTAAGGGAGACCTCGCTCGGGCAGAGGACGTCCTGAGCGAAGCCGCTCGGTTGTGCGAGGAGCCCGGAGACCGCCGCATGCTGGCGACCGCATGCTGCCGCCGGTCCGAGGTGGCGCTGGCTCGGGGCCGACTCGATGCAGCCTGGGAATTGCTGGTTCAGGCTATGCATCACTCGACCGACCTGCGTCTACCAACAGAAAAGGGCGAGACACTCCGCGTTCAGGCGCTTCTTACCTCGGCCCGTGGCGACCCGGCCCAAGCCCTTGATTTCTTCAGCCGGTCCGAAGCCGTGCTGGGGCCGCTCGGCGATACGTTCGAGCTCGCCATCGCACGGCTGCAGCATGGCCGAGAACTCATCGAAGTGAATCGGCCGGAAGAGGCCCGACCCCTGCTTCAGGCCGCGGCTCAGACGTTCCGCCGACTCGCCGTTGTAGCCGAGGCAGAAGAGGCAACCATGCTGCTCTACCGGCTTGAGATGGACACCGACCGCAATGCCGCTCTGCTCCAGGGGCTGCTCAGCATCACCGCCCTGGAGCTGGTGCCCGAGCAGTTTGTCGAGCGTGCCCTGGCGATGCTCTGTGACAACCTCCGATTTGAGCAGGGCGTGGTGCTGGCCGGCGGCCGGCCGGTGGCATTGCGCGGCAATCCGAGCTCGCCTGAGTTGGCGGGCCGAGTGACCTTGACGCAGACCGACCTGTCAATGACACTTCCGGTGAAGATGGAGGGACGTGAAGTCGGTCTTGTCTGGCTCAAACGGGCAGTCTCTCTGACGACGCGTGTCAGCCCCGAGGTCCTTGAGGTTGTGTCCCAGACACTCGCGCCCGCGCTTGCGAGGCTGAGAGAACTCGGGACAATCGAAGCCGACTGCGAACCTGAGCTCTCCGCGCTGCGGTTCCGCGGAGTGGTGGGCCGGAACCGCGAGGTGCGCGACCTGCTCGGCATCGTGGCGCGTTTGGCCGACGCTCCGGTTCCGGTGCTGATACGCGGCGAGAGCGGCACCGGCAAGGAACTCATAGCCCGCGCACTGCATGAATCGGGTCCTCGCGCCGACCATCCCTTTGTCACGGTCAACTGCGCAGCAGTTCCGGAAGCCCTGCTTGAGGCCGAGTTCTTCGGGGTCGAGGCGGGTGCGGCAACCGGCGTTGTAGCGCGGCCGGGCAAGTTCGAACAGGCGGGAAGAGGGACCATTTTCCTTGACGAAGTCGGGGACATGAGCCCTGCGCTCCAGGCCAAACTGCTGCGCGTCATCGAGGACAAGACGGTCACGCGAGTCGGTGGGACCGCCGAACGGCCGGTCGGCGCACGAATTGTCGCTGCGACGAACATGGACCTTGACCTGCGCGAGCGCGAGGGGTTGTTCCGACGCGACCTGCTGTACCGCCTCAATACGGTTCAGCTTGTCCTGCCGCCGCTGCGTCGTCGGCAAGAGGACATTCCAGTTCTGACCAGGTATTTCATCGCCCGCGCAGCTCAGGAATACGATCGACGGACCCACGGCGCAAGCGACGATGTCCTGTCTTTGTTTGCCCGTTTCGACTGGCCCGGCAACATCAGGCAACTCCAGCACGTTGTCGCACGGGCAGTGTTACTTGCCGATGGTGACATGCTCCAGGTCACGGACCTTCCGCTTGACCTGAGGCAGTGTGACGCCGTTCCAGACACGCAGTCGCGAGAGAGCTTGCGCAGCCGCGTGCGTGCCAAGTCGGACGAAGCGGAGAGGGCCCTGCTTGTCGAAGCCTTGAGGCAGGCAAAGGGGAACACCTTGGAGGCCATCAAGCTCACGGGCTTCAGCCGCAGGCACTTCTTTCGTCTGCTCCACAAACACAACCTGAACCGCAACAGCGACTGACGTCAGCGGCGGGTAGTCCTGACTCACTAGTAGCCTAGGCAAGACAGTCCTTCGATCTTGAGGAGTGCCAAGAGACGGCACCAAGTGGGCATTCATGGCACTCCCGTCGCAGTCCATTGAAGGTAAATCACTTGCCTGCATCTCGGGTCGTCCTTCGTTGGGCGCAGAATGGCACCCGTGCCTTCCTCTCTCTAGGTCCAGGACCAAGCAACTAGCTAGTCCGCCGTAGCTTACGCTGCGTGCCCCTAGCCGGCATGTTTCGTGTCTAGGTGTCAGCGTGATGTCGATACAAACCAGGGATTTCGGCGATGTGGCCGCGAGGGCGCGAGAGCTCGGTTGCCAAGTTCCGGTCGGAATCGCTCTGCTTCCCGGTAACTTCGCCACGGCGGCCCACGCCGGCGGATTCTGCTATCACGCGGCCGTGCCGCTTGTGCGTTCGGCTTGGCAGCGCATCGGTTTCGAAGACGAAGGTCCCGCCGCGCGGGACACGTCCGGCGAAAATGGGGACTGTACCGCAGCACATCCGATGGGCTGCTCCGAGGGACTGCCCCCTTTTTCGCGGCCCCAGGCCGAGCGGTCGGATCACGTCACCAGCGAGAGCACCAAAGCCGAGTCACGTATGAGTGATTCGGGGTTGGCGACCAGTTCTGGAATCCGGACCCCAATCCCTAGCCCCCAACCCCCAGCCCCTTTTCCCTGCGATGTTCCACTCGTGGTCTTCTTCGGCGCCAGTCTGCTCGGCGACCAGCCGTGGCGCGTAACAGTCGCGCTCGGGTTGGTTTCGTCGGTGCTCGCGTCTCAGGCTCGCCGCACAGGCGAGAGGGGTGTTCGACTGGATGTCGTAGTGGAGCGGCCGCGCGATCGCGGCTACGCCTGCATCGAGTACAGGGGCGATGCGTTCGGGGTCGTCCCACTGGTCAGAGATGTACGGCGAGTCTGGACCGGCGAATGAGCCGAGCAGCCAGGCCTTCGGTTTGTGCCCGCGTCCCGGGAATCGAGCCGATTCAGTGGGTCATGCAACAGACAAGAAAAGGGGCAGCACCTGCAATCCCGGCCAGGAAGAACAGGTTCAGAGTTGGACTCTGTGCTGCCCGAGAGATTGTAGCCCGGATGTAGAAGGAAGCAAGCAGGGGATGGCAAGACTATGAGCGGTCTTCAGCCGCCGGTGCTACAAGCAACGGTAGTCCTGGCCGGCTCTGCATCCCGGCACCGGGTACGAGGTCCGTGGGGCACTCTAAGGTGCTCGAGTGCGCCCTGAGCAAAAGACCTGAAAGGAGGCTTTCATGCTCAAGTGCACGGTAGTCAGCATAATGCTCGTGGCGGCCGCGGTCATGGGCTGGGAGCAGCCGGACAGCTCCGGCCGTGTCCCGGTCAACAACGAGGCGAACGCGCACCTTGCATGGGGAGACAGCCTTGTCTGGGGAATGTTCCCCGTCAATGCGCAAAACAAGACCTACATCATGACCTTCCCCCGCATCTACGAGTACGTACACCAGGGGGACACCCTGGATTCGCTAGGGTGGGATACGACGTTCACGGTTGGCGTGCACCTTCACAACACCAGTATCACGTTCCAGTGGCTCGAGCAGCCGGTCGTCTGGTTCGGCGGCACAAACCCAACGGTCTCAAAGCTCTACTGGTACACAAGCGACAGCGGTCAAAGTGGCCAGGTCGTCATCGACACTTTCTCCTTCGCAGACGGCGCGAGCATCGTCTACGTGCCCAATGAGGACTACTCATCGGTGTACTGGCCGGTGCCGGGGTGGATATACTGCCTTCCCGGTGACACCACGGCTTTCTGGCGATACTCGATTCCCGCGCTGTTCCCTCCGAACCTTGATCCGTATGGCTACCACCCCGGGCCGGGCGCAACCATCGCTGACCAGACGCCGCTGTTCAAGTGGGGAAGCACGGCTACCACAGCATATCGTTTGCTGGTTTCGACCCAGTCGGATTTCAGCGACACAGTGATCGACGAACAAGTCTCCAGTCCGGAGCACGAGCCGCCTTCGAATCTCGCCAATGGAACCTACTACTGGCGTTCCGCCGCCTGGATCGGCGGTGCGTGGTCCTGGTGCGCCGGCACGCGCAACTTCACCCTCGACGGCGGATGGGAGACGATCGCGAGTATTCCCCATGCGCCTCTGCAGGACGGTTCCTGTATGGCCTACGACAAGGGCAGCTTCGGCTCCAACGTCAGGTCGATCATCGCCATCGTCGACGGTTACAGCACCTACTACACCAATAGATACGACATCGGTCAGAACACTTGGGTGTCGCTTGACAACGCCCCACTGGATCCCGAGCCTGGCACGTCGATCACGACGCGCACGCCAGTGCAGGACGAGCTTTCCCCGGTCGTGATGGCCGCGTTCGCCGGCCAAGACCATGGCGAGGACGCACCTTACATCTACGACAATGCTCGTCAGCAGTACCAACGCTGGTATGTGTGGGACGACGACAGCGGGGAGCCGTTCCATAACTCGTACTATCCCTACGACATCGACATGGGGTCCTCGATGGTCATAGGCGCCGGTGACACCATGTACCTGCTGCCGAGTTCGAACACCCAGGCCTTCTACTGGGTGGATGGTCCGAACGCGTACGGGGATGGGCAGCAGGCCGCGGTCTCCCGGAAGGGCGTGACCGGCGCACACTTGGTCACCAGCCGCGAAGGGATTGAGATCGCGTATCAAGTGCCAACTTCGGTGCATGTTCGAGCGTCACTGCTAGATGTGGTCGGCAGGCAGATCGGCTACCTCGACGCCGGGGAGCAGAAGCCAGGAATGCATCGGCTCAGCTGGAGATGCAATGCTGAAGGTCGCAGCTTGAGCGCGGGAGCCTACTTCGTGCTGCTTGACATCGGTGCGAAGCAGCTTACGCTCAAGGCCGTAGTGAAGTAATCAACTCTTTCGGAGGGGCGGGGCTTCCCGCCCCTCCGGGATTGGAGTGCTCATGTCCAGACTCGCACTGCTGTTGCTTCCCGCACTGCTCTTCGCGCAGGTTGAGATCGATACCGTCATCAGATTCTCGAAGCTGGTCGGGAGTGGCTGTTTCTTTCCCGATCTGAACAAACTCTACGTTGACTACTGCGATGGTGTCTACGCTGTGCTCAATTGTTCAACGTATGAGATAGAATCGGAGATGCCAGCACTGTCCTTTCTCGACCACTACTCCTGGAACTGGCGCAGGCAGAAGCTCTACGTAACCTGCAATCCGCGTCCGGAGAGCACGATGGTTGTTGACGTCGCGGCCGACTCGGTCATCGGATGGCTTGAAGTCTGCCGTGAGTGGCACTCGGACGTCTACCTCAGTGACATTGACCGCCGGTACAAGCCGGCAGTGGACACGCTCTACGAATATGATTGCGCCACCGACACGGTGACACGCCGGTTGCCGGTGCACAGCACCTGTGCGTCGTGGGATTCGGTCGGCCGCAAGCTCTACGTGGGACAGGGCTCGCTCAAGAAGCTCTATGTCTACGACTACCTGGAGGACTCGTGTCTGAAGGTCATAGACGTGGGCGCGATCAGGGCTTCCAAGCCCGACGCTTGCGTATTCAGTCGTAGCTCCCGCAGGGCATACGTATCGTCAGAGCAGTTTGAGCTATCGTATGCCGACGTCGGCATAGTCGACACCCAGCGGGATACGCTACTCAGCGTGCTCCCAGTGCGAATACGCCGGGGATTCTACAAGCAGGTTGCCGTGGACGAGACGGATGACAAGGTGTACATGACCGACTGCGACGGCTGGTACGATCACCCGGACACGATGTGGGTTATTGACTGCGCCACGGACTCGGTTCTGAAGAAGTTCGAGTGCGTGCGCCAGGGAAACACCAGCAAGTGCATTCGGTGGGTACCTTGGAGCAACCGGGTGTACGTACTAGTCGATGACCCCGGTCAGACCCACGAGGGCTATCTTGTGGTCATCGACTGCAACACCGACTCGGTAATCGTGCCGGGCATGTTGCTCGGGGGGATGCTCTATGACATTCAGCTCGACCCGATTCGCCAGCGGATATTCGTCATCGGCGATTCCAACAAGGTCTATGTCCTGCGCGACGTGGAAGGCGGCGTGGTTGAGGAGTCGGCTCCGGTTTCCTCAGCATCTAAGTCGGGACTGCTCGTACAGCCGATATCGCGTGGCTACGAAGTGAGCTATTCGATCGGGTCGCCGTGCCGAGTCGACCTATCAGTCTACGACTTGATCGGGCGGGAAGTCAGGCGTCTCGTCGCGGAAGAGCAGCCGGCAGGAGATCATCGAGTTCTGTGGAACTGCCGAGACAGTGTCGGCAGTCCCGTCCCACGCGGCGTGTACTTGGTCCGTCTCGACACGCCCGACTTCACCGACGCCAGAAAGGCAGTGGTGACGAGATGAACCGAAGCGAACAAGCCCGAATGCTCATCGGCTTGACCATGCCCGGAAGCGGTCCTGCCGCGGGAGCCGCCGCTCCGCCGCGAGTTCCGTGTCCTTCCGGGCAGCGATGGCTCGCCGTGAAAGGGACGCTGACAAGAGCACGACGCTGGAGCCGCGAGCACAGTCTGGACAGCTTTCACACGGTTTACTGGCTTGCGATGTTCGCCTGCTGTTCTCTGTTCGGCCTCATGGTCGGGGGCTATGTGGGGTTCATGGAGAACGCCACTTCGCACGCAGCCCCGCCGCACTCGTTCGCACAACTGGCCGCGACGGATGTAGGCTGGGCTGCCAAGATGAGGCAAGACTGGCTGGCATCGCACCCGCGTGAGTCGGCAGGGAGGCGCGGGCGAGAGACTCACTGGCAGCGTCTTATCAAGAGCACAGCTACTGACAGCGGACTTGGCGGCAGACCGTCACCGACGACGCTCGGCGGGCCCTTCGTCCGCCTCGACGCGCCAGTCGCCGGCGGCGCTCCAAGCCTTCCGAACCACGAGAGCGAATGAGAGTTAGGGGAACCGAAGCTCTGACTACGGAAGATCGGATGAACCAAAGGGCAGCACCTGCAATCCCGGCCAGGAAGAACAGGTTCAGAGTTGGACTCTGTGCTGCCCGAGAGATTGTAGCCGGGATGTAGAAGGAAGCAAGCAGGGGATGGCAAGACTATGAGCGGTTTTCAACCGCCGGTGCTTTCGGGCAACGGTAGTCATGGCCGGCTCTGCAACCCGGCACCGGGTCCGAGACAGTGGCACACCCCAGGGCGCACAAGGCGTGCCGACAACTTGAGCAAAGGAGGATAACCATGCTCAAGCACACGATAGTCTGTGTAATGCTCCTGGCCGCGGCGGCCATCGCCTGGGATCAGTTGGATCCAGTGGAATACCCTGCCGAGGTGCAGGCCGGTAGCGCCATCACCTACGGGGATGGCAAGATCTGGGGTATCTTCCCCGATCCGTCAGACTCATCATCGACGTACTTCGAGTACTATGATCCGTACGATGCAGGTGGTCCGAGGTGGGTATACCCAGGCGAGGCATACGATCTCTGTTTCCTCGGAGACCCGGCAATCACCTTCAACTGGCGGTTCGGTGGCGAAGTCCTGGTTGTTGGGAATG
>Ga0194113_10000059_pt1 | contig 106984 bp, 82 predicted proteins | sample TA2MahC200mmetaG_FD_146193 | JGI IMG/M metagenome (GOLD analysis project Ga0194113, IMG submission 146193) | Freshwater microbial communities from Lake Tanganyika, Tanzania - TA2015017 Mahale Deep Cast 200m | ecosystem: Environmental > Aquatic > Freshwater > Lake | place: Tanzania: Lake...
CCCCTACCCCTCCCAGGAGGGGAAGACGCAGAGAACACTGAGATGATTTCTTACCTCTGCGTCCTCAGCGCCTCCTCTGCGTTCTCTGCGGTTATGAAAAAGATAAAAAACCAAATTCATAGCTACTTACGAAGTAAACCCGTCCTCAGTTTTTTACAAATTTGCAAAAAAGGGATAATCTGCGTCTCAATAGCAAATTAAAAACAAATAGTAGAAGCCAATGTATGATTGGCTTCGCTATATGATTCGCCTTTAAATTGTTTGGTCAAAGTGTATTCCCAATAAGAGTTTCCAAGCGCCAGCAGAAAACCTAAAGCGAACCGTTTTTGCGCGATGGAAATGTCAAATCCATTGCGGACAGCCGTTTCAATTGATGCTCCACGCTGCCATTTTCCTCTAATTTCCCAACCGAAATTAACAGTCAAGCCCTTTTCGGCGAATTGTTTGCGTAAGTCCAATCCTGTCGTAATCCAGGGCAAAGGCTCATATCCCAGACCAATTCCTAATTCCGAATGCCGTTTCGCTGCCAGCTTGCGGTGCAGGACGTTGGTCAGGATAAACCCCGCGGTTAGCCCATTCACGTTCAGCTTCTTTGTTAGAATAGCTGTTTGAGCGCCAAAATCGACATCTAAGCCGGTATCCGATAGGTCAAGTTCAACTTCATCATCGGGGCGGATAGCATCTTTAATGTTGCCATCCTTAAGTTCAAGGTTATCGATGATTGCCGGAATAAGTTGTCTTGGGTCATTTGGATTGACATCTTCGCCGTGTATTGATTCTAAACGTAATGAAGAGATAAGTTGCCCGCGTTTGGCTGTCTGTCTCAGGATTTTTATGCGCATGCCGACGATAGCAGTTTGAAGTCTTTTGCTAAATCCAAGCGCTACTCCATTTTCCCACAGAGTGTCATAACGTGTGCAAAAAGGCGTTTCAGCTTCAAATCTTCGTTCATTGACGATATAACTTGATTGAGTGTTTTCAATCGTAAATTTTGCGGTATTATTCCAATCGGAAAGATAACCGACGCTGAATCCCATATCTCTATAAGCGCGGGAATAGTATACCGACGGCTTTGAGCGTAAGACGAGATTCGATGCAAACTGCTTATCTTCCGCTTCCGACAATTCATCATACCTGAAATTTTCCACTGAGAATGCGAAGGACAGGTTGTTCGCTTTGACATCGACTAATGTTGCAGGATTGCCAAAGACGCCTGCGTCGACCGATGAAATTCCAATAAATGCGCCGCCCATGCCGGCTATACGGAGCGCTTCATTGGTCAATGCGGCAGGAATAAAGTTGGCTAAACATAATGTGAGTACACATAAAACGAGAAAAAATTTATTGAAGTTTAACATTTTCGGGTTTCTTATCATGAGTATATTCTAGACTTCCGAAGTCTCTCTAAGACTTCGGAAGTCTAAAGAAGTCTAAAATGTAAAATTAATTTTGTCAAGGTAACTAACTTTTAAAAATAAACTATACATTTTCGTGTCATCTTGAGCGTAGCGAAAGATCTCTCGTATCGGGGGCGAGGAGATTTTTTGCTTCGCTCAGAATGACAACTTTAATATCGAAAATTAGTTAGGTAATTTTCAGTATTAAAGTGTAGGTTATTGTAGTAACGACTTCAGTCGTTTGCTTGCGCTTTAACGAATGAAGTCGTTACTACAATTACGCAAGTTTATTTTTGAAAATTACCTAACTTTGTGATATCCGATTTGTTATCCCCACCGTTGCTTCACATACTCAATTGCCTCTTGCGCCGTGAGTTTGCGCTTTTGGTTACCACTCCGGATGTAGAGCTCACCTTTCAGGAATATTGGCTTCGTTGCGGGTTTGACGCTAATCCGACACACATCTTTACCTTCAAGTCGGTGGAATCTAATCGTATAAAAGAACGTAGAATCACCGCCGAGACTGTCACTCAAAACATTTCTGAGAAACAACTCATAGTTATCCCGACTCGGTTTTTGCGGATTGACCGCTGTGTAGTCGTCCTCCAATCCCACGATTAAGCCGTCGCGGTCAACCCCAATCAGCAATGCGCCACCCTCTCTGCTGTTCATAAAAGCCGCCACGCCCTGCGTGATGTTGTCTTTCATTGTGCTGTCTTTCGTCTTCTTGAAAGAGTTCCAGCAGGCTGCAACCTTGAATTCCAGACGGTCAGACTCACCTCTGGAAATCAGGTTGAGTAATTGCAAATCATCAGGATTGGGCGCAAGCGCTCGGTAAGCGTCCAGCGTTGCTTCTTTAACCGATGGTTCCACCAACGGGAAAGTGTCAAGGATGTGGCTGAACTCTTCTTCAGTCAGGCCGTATAGGTGGGCAATCATCCCGTTCAATTCCGCGCGCAATTGGGCGCGTTCGGTCGGGTCGGTGACGCCGTTTTTATGACTACCCAGACCAACTTCCCGCGCAAGGTCATCAAACTCCGGCGTGGTGCAGATGAGTTTTGCAGCGCGGTTTACGATGGGGGGGAAGTCTGGATCTTGCTCAGTCAGGCGCGGAATGGGGAGTTGGTAGATGTAGAACATGTTGATGTTTGCAGACACCATCTGGCGGATGTAAAAATCAACTACAAGGCTATTGAGAATGGCTTGCAAAGCGATAACTTCTGCATCCTTCATCTCTCGACCGTATGGTACACTTCGACTAATAACAAGGATTGAGTTTCCACAAAACACATTGTTGGGAATCGGACCAACTATCAATGTACGGCTGTCTGTTGTTCGCCCAATCGACCTTATGCCGAATCTATATTTCTGGTAATCCAATATTTGTCCCGCGTCTGAGCCATCATGTCCCAGGATTGCCTGTCTTCCCTCCTTTTCGGTGACCCAATAGCGGATTGAGTCTTCCCATTGGTGTGTGAACTGGTGGATTCTCTTCCCTTCGTACAGCGGCAAGTAACCTGGCTCCGGCTTGGTTCTGAACAGATGGCTGTCGTTGGTCATGTCAAACTCACGGGTCAATACCAGATTCCACTTATCTTCGATTTTCTCACCCAGAAGCGGATACTTCAGCATCTCTTCGGCAATGTGCACATCTATCTCGTTTTTGAACTCCATCACCGAAAGTGAATCAGGCGACAAACGGCGGATGAGGTCAACTGCAAGCGGCAAAGAGCCTTGTTTGGGAAAGTGTTCCAGTTCTTCAACATCGTGGCGCATGAAAGCAGCAGGAAAGATTTCTGTTCTTCCACTTTTGCGAAATGTTAGGGCTACGAATTTGAAGCGGCTATCCACACCTTCAAAAATTGCCTTGCGGTTCTCAAAGCAGAAAAGTCCCGTGATTTCAGTTTGATTGAACAGCATCTCGCGCAGTTGCTTCGTGCCCAGGTCAGTATAGATGCCGCTGGGGATAACGATGCCGCATTGGCCGCCGTTACGCAACAGGTTGAAACACTGTTCGGTGAAAAGCTTGAAAAGGTTGATGTCGGTACCCGCCTTTTTGCCTCCGATTACCGCAATCTGGTTTTTGTATTGCGACGCGTTGCGAAAATACAAGCTGACGTGAGGGAACCGACTTTGATACTCTAACCACGCCTGGCAAATGTCGGCGTTGTGGAGTAGCTTCGCCTGTTCCTTTTCAAACTCCTTGATGGTCATTTTGTTTTTGGTAACGAGGTTTGAATATTCGGAGAAAAATTCTTTCGCTTGCGGCTTGAAGATTTCCCAGGGTGGATTCGTGATAATCGCATCAAAACCGCTGTCCTTGTTGATGATTTCGTCAAACTCGTAACCCCAATGGAATGGATGCAAAGCCTCAATGTCGGCTATTTTGAGCGGGCGCTTTTTCGGCTTGCCTTCCTTATTATTCTCCTTGTCCCACGTGGTCTCCTCAAACTTGATGCCCAGCTTTACGAAATCTTCGAGCAGAATTTCGTTCAACGTGGGGAGAGCTTCCCTCTTCTTCTGCTCAATATGGTCGCGCAAGGCACGCAAATCTTCGGCATAGCTGGCGGTGTGGCGATAGTTGTCAATCAATCGGTTCTTCTCAGCTAATACTTCGTGATAGCTCTTTACAAACAAATTACCCTGGGCGTGTCGTTGATTGAACTCTTTATCGTTGACGTGCATCAGCCCGATGAGAGAATTGCCCGCCAGAATGTTAAAATCGATGTTGGGCAGCGGTTCCAGTTGTTCCACGCTTTGCGCCGATGCTATGAGCGCCAGAAAGAGTCGGAGTTTTGCAATCTCGGTGGCTTCTTCCATAATGTCCACGCCAAAGAGGTTTTCGGTGATTATCCGCTTCTTAATACCGTAGGCAACGCATTGATGTTCTCGCTCAATATCATTCAACCATTTTGTGAGTGAGGAATTGGACAAAAAGTTAATCTTTCCAACGATAGCAGAGTAGATATTGATTAGCGTCTTCATTGCGGCTACGAGGAACGCGCCTGAACCACACGCCGGGTCAAGTAGCCTCAGTTCTGGTAGAATCTGCGTAAGCAGTTCTCGGCATAGTGGTGCGTCAAGGTTCATCAGCATCTCGGCCATCGAATCAAAGTGGCGAACAGACAACACGCCCGGCACAGTAGGGGCGGTGCGTCTCTGCCAGCCCTGCCTATTTACACGGTCAAGAATCAACTGATGAATGGTGCGTTCGCACAGATACTCGGTAATTTCTGTCCGGGTGTAGTAGGCGCCGAAGGCTTTCTGGTTGATGTACTTTTCAAAGATGTAGCCAAGCACGTCCGGGTTGATTTCATTGTCTTCGCCACCTGGCGTGTCGTTCAGGTTCCAGGAATAACGCTCGAAAAGTTCGAACAGATTTTCAAAAGCCTTGTCGGGGATTTGTATGTTCTGCCATCGGGCTTCGATGGGGTGAGGCAGAAAAAGGCCGCCGTTGAGGTATTTGATTTTGCCGAGCAAATCGCGCGCCTTATGGCTGCGCTTATCTTCTGGCCTGGCAAAACCTTCAAAGAAAAGCGAATTGAGGAAGTCCCGATAATAGCGGTCTGAGCCGCGGCTGCGGCTTTCATTCAGCTTGGTCTGCAGATAGAAAGTGTCGCCGTCATTGATGAAGCCCTTGCGCTGTAGAAAGTAAATGAACATGAGGCGATTGAGTATAATCGAGGCATACCAGCAGCGGTCTCGTTCATCGTCTATGCCCTCAATCAATTTTAGGAAGGCGAGGTGTTCCTGCTCAAATTCATTATAGAACTTTTGGGTGACACGCTCTACATCCAGCGCTTTTCTGAGACGGTTGGCCACCTCGGCGACCGGCAAGTTGCCTTGTTCATTGAGTTCGCTGATGTCAACCACCATCGCGCTGAGTTTGCTAAGAAAGAGGTCGCCGGGTTGGCCTCTGAAGTAGTAATGGTCGCGCGGATAGTTCTTGGCGTCATCGCGCTTGGTGTAGTACCACAGGCTCTGCGTGCGTTTTTGGCCAAGAAAGATTAACAGGTTCTCGTGGTGCAGCCGGGAGATATCTTTGTGAATGGCCGCACGGGTTTTAGCATCGGGTATATGGTCATCCGACGATGAGACTTCAAATACGACCATGCCTGAGAGTTGCGCTATCTGCCGCCGCTCAAATCGAGTGTCGTCAAAATCCCATGCAACAGGCTGGCAGTTGGTTGGTTGTGACCAGCCGAGTTCTTCAATAAAGAGTGCCTTGAAGTCAAACTGTTGAAGTAGGTCACGAGTTCTTGGAATGTTGAGTTTTGTCATTTATTTACTTTCCTCCTGGTCTAAGCATCTTTCAGAAAATATTTTAACCTTTTTTAACGCAAACAACCCCCCTGCCCCCCTTTGGAAGGGGGATTGCAATGGTGCAAAGACGCAAAGAAAGATTCTTAATAACTTTGCGTCTTTGCGTCCTTGCGTTAAAAAATAAAAGAAATTTTTTGAAACTTGCTTACCTTTCAGACTTCTGAAGTTTCTGAAACTTCGGAAGTCTGAATCAATCCCATCGAGCAAATAATGCGCGGCTCTTGCTCTTGTTCATCTTCGTGGATGAGGCAGAGGCGGTCTTCATCGCGCAAAGCGATGACGAGATGGGCAAGGGTTTCGTCTGAGATGCCACTGCGCAGTTGGCGGTTGAGTGTATCAATTGCCGATTGGCGTAGCGGATATCGGTAGATGTCGTCAATCGCTTTAAGCAGTTCTTGCGACTCAAACAGCGTGCCTTTGACCTCTATGGCATAACGCTTGAGCCGCTCATAAACGCGAAAGCGTGCGCCCGATGGTCGCCCCAACTGACCGCCGACGGACTTTTCCTCTTCGACAATGAGTTCAACGCCCTTCTGTACCAGTTCGTGATGTTTTTCAAGGCGCGGAAGCGCGGGCGTGTCGGGTTGGCACTCCGCCGCCTGGAGGATGGTGAACTGCGACTCAGTAACACTTTTTCCGTCTTTGTCAATCCACGCCAGCGCGTCATTACCTTCGGCAGTGCACAGATAAACCAGCACGCCTTCACCCTCACCCTCATATTCTCTCCTTTTGAGGTTTAGGAGCGCGGGGGTGCGAGTCATCGCCCGTGTGGAATAGACGACAGGCGGTAGTTCGGGGATAATTTTTTGCAGGCTCGGGTCAGCGGCAATGGCGTTTTTCCAGATTTGGTAAGCGTAAGAAGCCATGTCTACTTCCGTGTCGGTGTCACCGTCGAGGATACTTGCTTTTTCGTTGTAAAGGTCGAGCACCGCCTGGTCGTTGCGGTCATCTTCAAAAAAGGCTTCATCTGTCCCGACGACTTCGGCATTTTCCTGCAATCGTTGGCGCACCCTCGCTCGCAAACGGATAATTCGCTCCACACCGTCGGCGGGCAGGAAAGAATAACAAATGATGTTTTCAGCTTGCTGTCCGATACGGTCAACGCGCCCAGCGCGCTGGATGAGGCGGATAATCGCCCACGGCAAGTCGTAATTGACGACGATGAAGCAGTCCTGTAAATTTTGCCCTTCGCTGAGAACATCGGTAGCGACAAGGACACGGAGTTCCTCTTCGGGCTTGATTTGGTCGCACTTGTTGTTGCTCACCGGGCTGAAGCGCCATGCGAGAGCGGTTGGGTCAGGCGAGTCGCCCGTTACACCAGCGAGTTTGAAAATTCCTCGCGCCTTGAGTTGCGCTTCAAGATAACGCACTGTGTCGGCGAACTGGGTGAAGACAATGACCTTCTCTTTTGGGTGCTTATTCGTCAGCAGGTTGAAGAGCGCATCGAATTTGGCGTCCTTGCTGGCGTCCCACTCCCCGCACTTCTGCAAAACTTTCAGCAGAGCGTTGGCGTCGCTGCGCAAGTCTTTGGCAAGCGTTTTGACGAACAGAACGGGGCGTAGCCATTTGAAACGGTGTTTGTGTTGGATGACATACTCAGCATAAACATCAGCGGCGCGGTTCTTGAAATCGTCCTCAGTGCGCAACGCAATTGTCTCCGTCGAACTCTCGTTGTCATTGTCGTCGTCAAATATATCTGCTGTAGCACTAACCGCGTCAACGTCCTCGTCGTAGACGCGGGAATCGAGTAACCCTGCGTCTTGTGTGCCGATGGGGAGCGGCTGCCCTTGTTCGATGGCGTGGAGAAATATGTAATTGCGCAGGATATGTCGTTCAATGGATTGAAGGAACGCCTGCCCGCCGCTTTCCAGCCGCTTAAACAAGTTGGTGCGGCAGAATCCCATCAGCCGCTTGCCTGCACGGGAGAGATTGTCGAGGACGCGCTTTTCTTCCATTGTCGCGTGGCGCAAGATAACATTTTGCGCCGCCACGTAGTTACCCAGACCATAGCGGGGCAAGTTGAGCGCGTTGATGGTATCAACGACATCCGACGCATAGAGACGCGCATACTGGTCAGCGGGATTTTTCTCATCAATCTTGAACTTGACTGTTCGCGGGAGACGCGCTGGGAAGTAGGAGCGCGCGCCGTCTTCAAAAGTCAGAAACTTGCGACCGGTCGCGGAGTCGGTTTCAGCATAGTTCTCCTGGATGAAACTGCGGGTACGACGCACGAGATACAAGCGCATCAGTTCACGCCAGTCATCGGCGTATTCGCTTTTTTCAAACGCCGCTAATGAGCGCACAGGACACTGATGGCGGCGGATGAACTCGGCCTCGCCCAACTCGCGCAACAATCGTTCAGGTCGAATCCCCAGGTCTTTATCTTCTGGCACGAAGAGGCGCAGTTGGTTGGAGAGGTCGAGATAAATTTTGTTGTATGGCGTGGCGGAAAGCATAATAACCTTACTCTCGTTTTCCTGAATGTATTCCTGAATTGCACGGTAACGCTTCCCTTCGCGGTTGCGCAGGTTGTGACTTTCGTCAATCAGCACAAGGCGGTAGCGGCGCAGATTGGGCAACTCGCGGATGACCATGTTGATGGAAAGCACCTTCGCGCGCAGGCGATACTGGTCGCGGTAGTCTTCCCACATCTTGACAAGGTTCTTCGGACAGAGGATAAGTGTCTCAAGTCCGTGGTCATCCTCAAAGATGCGTGCCAGCGCTGTCGCCATCAGCGTTTTGCCCAGACCGACTACATCGCCGATGAGCACGCCGCCGCGCTTGTTGAGATGGTGCGCGGCAATTTTGACTGCCGCCGTTTGGAACTCAAAGAGTTTTTGCCCAAAGTCGCGCGGGATGCGAAACTCAGAGAGGCCAGCGCGGGCTTCCTGCGAGAGGTGATACGCCATCTTGATATAGATGTGATAAGGCGGAATCGGCTTTTCACGCGCCCAGCTTTCCTCAATGATGCGCGCCAATTCGTCCGATATGTCCATGCACCAGCGGTCATTCCAACGGGCTTCAAACCAATTCGCCAATTTCTGGCAGGCGTCGTGGTCGAGCACGTCCACATTCAGTTCGCCTTGCTGCGAAAGCCCCGCGAGCGTCAAGTTGCTGCTGCCGAGATAGCCAATCGTCGGGTTAATAGGGTCGGAGCGAAAGAGCAAGTAGAGTTTCGCATGCAACGGGTGGCGAAGAAACAACTTGACGTCGACTTGCTTCGCTTTAATCTGGGCAGCCAGTCGGCGCAAACCGGCTTCGTCTTCGTTAGTGGGAACGCCGATGGTCAACTGGTCGCGAAATTCTTCAGCTAATTTCCTTTTGAAACGTAGCGCGGTTTGGTTATCCATGCCTCCATTGCGTCTGGCAAGACTCATCGCCGTGCGCAGTTCTTCTTCAGGCAGTTTCTGCATTCCCACAAGCAGACGACAGCATTTGCCTTCACCACCGGCCCATTGCTCAATATATGAATCGAGTTGTTTCCATCCGCGCAAATTGAAATAGCCCACGCAGAAGTCAGCGCGGTTCGCCACTTCAAGAGTTTCCCGAAGCGCAGGGAGAATTTGTTGTTCGATGTTGTCGAATATGCGTGGCATTACACTATCCTTTCATACTCACTGATGTTACGCAGCTTTTTTAAGCCTTTCCAAATGCGATAAAGAAACCTGTCCCCGTTTTAAACTAAGCTTGCGCTCGATTGTAGGTGATAAATCCCTTTCTCGTTGCTTTTTGTCGAAAAAAAAACTATAACAGGGCGATTTATCATTCTTCTTTTGATTTAACATGAGTATTGATACCCATGCTTCACGCGCTACTGTCGGTTTGGATTTTAATGTTCCTCGCCGTGTTCTAAAAAGGTTACTATATAAATTGCCGTCAGCATAGAAAATACCAGCGCTTGTATTAAGCCAAACAGCAACCCTAAAAACATCATCGGTAATTGTCCAGGTAGCCATGGAATTTTACCTGCAATAAGGAGTAGGCCAGCGCTCATGGTGACTAACTGGAGCATAACCGTTTCCTCGCCGAAGATATTGCCAAACAAACGGATAGATAATGAAAGCGCTCGTGACATTTCGCCGATAATATGCAAGGGAAATTGCAACGGAGCAAGCCAGATTGGCGTACCCATGAAATGCTTGATGTATCCAATAAACCCATTTTCTTTAATGGCGATAATCTGGACGCCAAGCACGGCTGTAAATCCCAATGCGATGGTGGTATTCAAATCCGCAGTGGGCGCTTGAAATCCTGGGATAAGCCCGAGGAAATTCATGCACAAAATAAAGATAAAAATGGAACTCACATAAGGTGCATATTTCGCCCCATGCGGCCCTATAACACCGGCAAAAAAATTGTTGAGCGATTCGACAATAAGTTCAAACAAGCTTTGAAGGTTGTTCGTAGGTACAAGTTGAAGTTTTCTGGTCCCCAAAAAGGTAAAAATCACCAAAAATATGACAACAAAGTAGGCATTAAGCACAAGGTCTGGTTGTTTCCATTGCATCGGTTGGGGAATCCAGCCGTCAGGCAGTAATTTGGCTATAAAATGTAAAAGTGAATAGTGCGGATGTTCCCCGCCTCCAGTATGTTCTGCATCATGCGTCTCTTCAGCCGCAAAGCTGTAATTGGCTGCGAATGCGGCGGCGAGAATGACGAACAACATTATAACGAAATAGGAAAAAATTCCTTTTCTTTTCTTTTTAATCAACTCCTCAGTGTTTCTTTTGATTAAACTTTTCTTTCTAAAAGAAAAGTTTGGAGAAAAAGTTTGGACATATTTTTTCATAAGAATCTCCACAAACATATTTTAACCTGAATTACGGGCGTGTTTCAAATTTTCTCAAAAATTAGTTGACTGTAAGCCGAATGTGGCTTCCCCCCTCTGGGGGGACAGGAGGGGGGATTCAGTGAGCGAAGCGAACAATTTTACGTGATAAGTGATAAGTGATGAGTGATTTTTCATGACTTTCGTGGCCTTTCTTATCACTCATCACTCATCACTCATCAGCCCGAAATGTACAACCCCCTACCCCCTTTGTCCCCCTTTATTAAGGGGGAAGAGGGACTATTTTCCGAAACATGCTTCAGCATCTCTCTGCCTTTCTCGTAATTCTCGTTGTTGGTGGTTCTTGCCCCACAACCATCCCACCACACGGAAGGATTAGGGCTATCCAGCCTGCAAATGTCAAGCGTGCTGGGAATTTTCTCAAAGATGAGTTTGTAAAGCTCCCTTGCGTTCATTGTCGTTCCGTAGGTCAAGCTTAGCTTCTGAAGTGTGCGCAGGTCCCTCAGTTGATTCGTCAAGCCGCCGGAGCCATTGACATTAACACATGCATTCAGCCTGGGAACACAGTTCGGGCAAGGAGCGCACATCATCCAATCCGCGCCTTCAGCCAGGGTAATGAGTGTGTCAGGCTCCTTCAGAATTAGTTGTATGAGTTCGGGTAGGTTGTCTGGCTTGAAGGGAGGTCTGACTCCCCCGCCATACTGGCAGACCGCACATAAAAGAATATGTGGCCGAATTGTTATTCCTGTTTTCCTGGCTTTGTACATCGCCTCCAGAGACTCTTTCTTCTCCCTTTCCATCTCTTCTTCGCTTCTCGGAGGAATAATGGCGGCGGTTCCCTTTTCGCGCGCTTTCTCATAACAGCCGCTCATTGCCTTAGGACAACCCTTCCAGACATCAGAGGTTACAGTATCGTAACCACATATTCCCAACACTGTTGTAATCCTATCCAGTATACGGTTGAAAAGAATCCTTGCGGTTACGGTGACGCCCGGAACCAGATTTAACAAAAGAAGCATCTCCAAATCTCTTCTTCGGTTGTATTCAGCGCCTTCGGGTTTATCGTCTTCTGTTCCGGGGTCCTGGAACAGAAACACATCACCGACATTACATTTGAGGGTAATTGGCATATCGGGGTTTTTTCTGACTGCGTCAAGGATATCCTTTAACTTTTCATCCTTCGGCCCAGAATCCTCTTCGCCGAGAGAGCAGACTGCACACAAAGCTTGATAAGGCCTTAACGTAAGTCCTCCATATTCTCCTGTCATGCTTATTCTACTCCTTTCGTTCTCTGCACTTGTACCCAACTTGGGTTATTTTACCTTGACTTTGAATTCTCCTTCCAAACTTTTTCTCCAAACTTTTCTTTTAGAAAGAAAAGTTTGAACAAAAGAAACACTATGGAAAGAAAAAGTTTGAACAAAAAGAAAAGAAGAGGAATTTATTCCTTTAGAGATTTGAAGAGAATACTAAATCCGTTAAAAAAAATGATAGCATAAGCTAAACCAAGTCCTGCCGCTAAAGCTGGAACATTCAGCCATTTGTATTTTAAAATAAAATAAAATGCAGCGCCTATCACCAGATACTTGCCAAATGCAATCAAAAGAATGATTCGCAGTGGTTTCTTGGGGTGAGGGACAATAGTTCTGCGCACAACATATTCTAATGACCATAACATGCTGAGACTAATAGCGCCGCCTACAGCAAAACTCAGTCCAGCTTTGAAGCGATAAAAACACAGCGCACAACTTATCAGTATATCCGCTAATATGCCAATGCGGTATACTCTGCTTAAAAATCGCAGGTCAATGCCCCATTTATCCTGAAGTTCATTAGAAGAATCTAGCATTTTCAATGGCATGTGTCTAAAATGGCAAAATGGCAAAATGGCAAGATGGCAAATTAGCCGTTTAGCCTCTTTGCCCCTTAGCCCTTTTGCCCCCTTGCCCCTTAACTATTACATACGCCGGATGTATTTCAGCACAACGCGAAATAATTCCATAAACCCCGACGCCATTCCCAAAAAGACGCCGATGATAATTCCCAATTCGGCATTGCCGAATTTGCCGCCGATATAGCGCCCGCCGAAATATCCAATTACTATGGCAATGACGATGGTCAAGCCAACGGTGCTTATTTCACCAACACCGCGCCATAGATTATTTTCGTCTTTTTTCTGAAACATGGCTGAAATAATGCTTCATTTATAGAACGTGAAACGTGAAGAGTGATAAGTGAAAGTGATGATAATTTAATCACGTTTCACGCATCACGTTTCATTCTTCACGGATTCACGCGAATTGTCAAAACAGGACATTTTGAGCGACGGACAACGTTTTCGGCGTTGCTGCCAAGAACTAATTCCTCAAATCCGGTGCGACCATTGGTTGCCATCATGATTAAATCGGCACCAATTTCATCGGCAATTTGCAAAATTACTTTATACGGCTTTTGCCCCTCACGCAGTAGATATTGAACATCTAAATCGGCGCCGCCGGCTTGTTCAACCTCTTCGACCATTATTTTTTTCGCTTCCAATGCGCGCTGTTTCTGAACTTCCTGAAAATGGTCAACACTGACGCGTAACATAATCATTTCATCTTTATCCATAAAATCTTCCTGCACATGCAGCAGTGTCAGTTTCGCTCCGAAGGCCCGCGCTAATTCGACCGCCTTCTTCATTGCTGCGATTGACATCGGACTCAAGTCAGTTGGGCATAAAATAGATTTGAATGGCACAATTATTCCTCCCTTCAAATTTGGTGAGTGGTAAACCAGCCTACACCACTCACCACTCACCACTCACCACTCACTACTCATCACATACTAAATTCATCTAACCTCTGAAGAAAACAAACGTTACCAATACAAACAGCGGAATGAGAATGCCACACGACCAGACCATATATCCGAAAAAGCTTGGCATTTTGATACCATTTTCCTCGGCTATTGAGCGAACCATGAAGTTTGGCGCATTGCCAATATAGGTGTTCGCGCCCATGAAAACCGCGCCGCACGAAATCGCCAGAAGGTAGATGTGCTGGTCCTTGATTAATGCATGCACTGCCTCAAGTTCCGGCTTTCCAGCGAAAAAATTTCCCAACGCAGTGTTCAGGAAGGTAAGATAGGTGGGCGCATTGTCAAGGAAACTGGATAAACCGCCGGCTGCCCAGAAGTAATGAGATGGTTTTTTTACAGCATCGATTAAAAATCCTAAATTGCCTTCAGAGCCAGCTTTGAGTATTGCCAGAGCGGGAACAATGGTCATAAATATTCCGGCGAACAACTTGCCAACTTCGATGATAGGAAACCAGGTGAAGCCGTTGGCCTGGCGAAGTTCACCTGATGTTGGCGTGAAGCGCAACGAAAGCAATCCCATGGCGATGATAGTTACATCGCGCAAAAGATTTTGTATCTCGACATGAACCCCAAAAACGTTGACCTGGCCAAGTTTGACTAATCCGCTCATCAATACCGCACCGACGATACCGGCTAAAAAGATAAGGTTAAACAGTCCATCAATGCGCAAGGGTTCACGGTCACTTACTGGGACTGTATCGGAATCTTGCTTCTTCTCACGACGATACAGAACTGAATCAATCGCGAAGAAAATCACAAGAAGAATGATACTCATAAACGCCATCGGTCTAATGAGATTAAACGTCCAGAAAAACGGAACGCCGTGGAGAAATCCCAAAAACAACGGTGGGTCACCCAATGGGGTTAAAGAACCGCCAATGTTGCTTATCAAAAAAATGAAAAATATCACGACGTGCATTTTAGACTTACGGTCAGCATTGGCACGAAGGACTGGACGAATCATCAACATTGAAGCGCCGGTTGTTCCAACCCACGAAGCAATAACAGTGCCAATCAACAGCATTACCGTATTGACCAGCGGTTTTCCTCTAAGCGTCCCTCGTATCAAGATGCCTCCTGAAACAGTGAATAATCCCCACAGTAAAATAATAAAGGGGATGTAATCAATTAAGTAAATATGCAGCATTTCATACATAGCTTCACCGCGGTAAGCAATGGCAAACGGTATGGCGAAAAGCAGCGCCCAAGCCGCCGCAACTTTACCGTAATGATGATGCCAAAATTCCGGTAACACCAACGGAAAAATGGCAATTGACAGCAAAATCCCGGCAAACGGAAGCACACTCCAGAGCGGCAGTTCTTTGCCTAAAGATGATTCATGTTTTCCACCGCTTTCTGGTGAATGCGAAGCATCTGTGTTTAACTCCTGACTGTCGCGGCTCTGCAATGTTTCCGTTGAAACATTGCTATGCGTTGGCTCTTGAGCATAGACCGACGACGTAATTAGCATCAATAACCCAATAAGCACGAATACCCGTGCCCATCGTTCCTGTAGGTATTATTTTATCCTCCTGCTCCATAACAGACGTATTCCGACTGATTTAGAAACCGAATTTTGGTGAAAAACTCGGTTTCCTGGCTAAAAATTTTATCAGAACAACGATAGAAAGTCAAGTGAAAAACTTTTCCAAACTTTTCTTTAAGAAAGAAAAGTTTGATCAAAAGAAATAAGAGGAATTTATGCTTTTTATTAAACTCCTCAGTGTTTCTGATGGAACTTTTCAGGTAAAAGAAAAGTTTGCCAGAAATTCTATTGGAATTATCTGCGAATCTGTGCTATAATATATAACATAATTTGGGACTATCATTGCAGAATAGGAAAATGGCGGGCAGAAACCTGTTTCGACGACGATGGATGACTGACTTAATGTGAATATTTGTCGGATTTATGTGATAACTATAGGTGATAAAAAAGAGTGGATAAAAATGTGGATTTTTAAATAAATTTATAATATGAGGAATGAAATAACACAATGGATAAAATTCGAGTATCTAGTTTTATTGCCGTAAATTATGTAGCGCTGCCAGATATTCTCAAACAAAAGATTGTCAAAGAATTGACGTTAGACAATCCTGAATATTCGCGGATGCTACATCTAAGCAAGCCAGTTGTTAATGTATCTGAATACCAAACTTTATACCAGGTCACCACGGATAAAAAAACACATCAGAAGTGGTTAATTTTGCCGCGTGGATTCTTGCCAACTTTGCTTCAGCTTTACAAAGAAGCGGAACGACCTTTCCAGTTAATCGACCAACGCTTAACTCTCCCGGAGGTTTCTTTCGATTCTAAAATTGTTCTGCGCGACTATCAGAAGCCTACAGTAGAGAAAGCGATGATTGCGAAATCGGGGATTATTCAGGCGCCTTGTGGAAGTGGAAAAACAATGATAGGATTGGAAATTATTGCGCGCGCTGGTCAGCCTTCGCTTTGGTTAGTTCATACGAAGGAATTGATGGAACAAGCAGTAGACCGTATTCAGCAATACTTGCAGATTCCCCAATCAGAGATTGGGATTATCGGAGACAATCGGCAAAACGTTGGTGAGAAAATCACAGTAGGTATGGTGCAAAGCCTTGAGAGAAAAGTGGATATCAAATTAGCAAACAGCTTTGGGTTAGTTCTCCTGGATGAAGCACATCATGCGCCGGCGAAGACTTTTAGCCAGGTCGTTAGTGCTTTCCCCGCTCTTTACCGCCTTGGGCTGACTGCCACTCCATACCGCCGTGATGGTATGCACCCGTTAATGTATTACACTATCGGATATACCATCCATAAAATTACTCACGCCGATTTAACACAGTCAGGAGAATTAATGTTGCCAAAGGTGGAATTAATGCCGACGGAATTCTCTTCCCGATACAACGATGATTATCCCAAACTCATCAAGGCATTAACGGAAGATGAAGCGCGAAATAAATTGATTCTCCAAAAAGTTGCCGAGGAAGCAAAGGCGGGACATTACTGTTTGGTATTATCTGAGCGTATTGCCCATTGCGAATTGCTACATGAGAAATTTCAGCAAGATGTTCCTGAGATAAAATCCGCCGTATTGGTAGGCGAACTGAATCAGCCGGAACGACAAAAGGTAATGGATGAGCTAAGAAACCGAGAACTAAATGTCGTGTTCGCAACCAAAGTGGCGGATGAAGGCCTGGATATTGGGCATTTAGATAGATTGTTCATCGCGACTCCATATCGGTCGGCGCACAAAGTAAAACAGCAGGTTGGTCGGATTATGCGTCCAGCGGAAGGTAAGTCGGATGCTATCGTCTACGATTTTGTCGATGGCAAGATACCAGTGCTGCAAAATCAAGTGGAAATTCGCAAAGACATTTATGATAGCTTTATGGAATTGGAATCTATAGAAGCACCTTTAGATTTCGAGACGCTTGAAAATCTTTTTACCAGAGAGGAAGCAAAACCAAAAGTGGAGAAGGAGAAATTTGATAAAGAGAGGGAACTTAGAAAAGAGAGGAGACCTGGAGAAGAAAGGAGATTTGGAGAAGAGAGGAGACCTGGAGAAAGGAGAGCAAGGAGGCAGCGTTCAGAAAAACCTGCCAGGCGTGAACACCAGGTTGAATGCGATGGGTGCGGTAAAACAGTAGTTGTGCCCTTTGCACCAGATGGCAAACGACCGGTCTATTGTGATGAATGCTTCGAAGCCCGAAAGTCGACAAGCTTAGGGCGCGCACTTCAGCAGGCTTTCTCGAAAGATTCCTCCCAACGGAGAAGAAGATAAATGGTGAAGGGGTAAAATGGTAAAGATAATGCGTGATGCGTGAAACGTGATGCGTGATGCGTGAATTTACATCTATCACTCTTCACGTTTCATGTCTATCTCACCAATTTTATCTGCCCTTGAGCAGTTCCATCTTCTCTGAGACCATCTCTACCTGGTATAACGTACCTGGCAAACCATTCATCCATCATTGACTTGAATTCCTTGATGCGGTCTTGTTGGTTAGGTTCATCTATCAGGTTGTTCTGTTCATCTGGGCCCTCAACCAGATTATATAGTTCATGGGGGCCAGTGGAATGTCGGTAGACGTACTTCCACTCTTTAGTCCGAATCATGCGCACCGGGCCATATTCATCATAAATAACAACGCTTTCATGTCCCTCTATCGGCTCACCCTTTAAGGTGGGTAGGAAACTCTTTCCGGGCAAATTGCGGTCTTCAGGAATTGGTAATTCCAAATAATCCAGCAATGTAGGCATGACATCATACGCGCAGACCATTGCCTCTTCAACCCGATTTTCAGGGATGGTTCCCGGATGGCTGAAGATTGCGGGCACCTTGATGGAATTTTCGTACATATTGCGTGGATTCGTGCCGTTGCCTTTGCCCCAAAAACCGTGATGACCGCACGAAAAACCGTTGTCACTCAGGAACACAATTAGGGTGTTTTCTCGTAGTCCCAACTCTTCCAGTTTGTCCAAAATGCGGCCGACATTCCCATCCATCGCGGTAACTGCTGCGAAATATCCCTTCAGCATTTCTTTGTTCCCAAGACAAGAGTTCGTTAGCCCGCCCGCCCATGGATGTTTTGGCTCCTGCGGGCAAGATTCAAATGGACAGTCATCATACGAATCCACAATATCCTGCGGGTGTCCCGTCCAAGGGCTATGGGGAGCGGTGTAGTGGACGCTGAGGTAGAATGGATATCCTCCTTCCGCATATTTATTTAGCATCTTCAGCGCCTCGTCAGTGATAACTGAAGTCACGTAACCGGGCTCATTAACAAGTTGCCCGTTGCGAACCATCGGCGCGTTGTTGTATGGGCCGCCGCCACTCTGATGGACGAACCAGTCTGTGAAACCATGTTGTGGAATCTGACTATCACCGAGATGCCATTTCCCGCTGAGACCGCAGGTCCAACCATGCCGAGCCATAATGTCGGTGTAGCACAATTCTCCCTCCAAATATCGAATGGCCTCAGAGCCGACATTACCATCTCGAATCCAATCGTGGACGCCATGCTGGGATGAGATACGGCCGGTTAGCAAAGTTGCGCGGCTGGGTGAGCAAACAGGCGTCGCCACAAAGAAGTTCTCAAAGCGAGTGCCTTCCGCTGTCAGTCTATCGAGATTCGGGGTGCGGATTTCTGAATTTCCATAACATCCAGCAGCCCAGGCGCCCTGGTCATCGGTAAGTATGAATAAGACGTTAGTTTTCTGCATGATACCTTCCTCCATTGTGTCCATTTCCAGGTATTTCCAGGAACCGAGTTTTTTCAAAAAACTCGGTTCCTGATTTGTAAAAAAAGGGTGCATAAGTGCGAAAGATATGCTAAACTTATTTAACATGCTATTTTACTGACCTTCAGTTGTCCAGTTACTTAGAACTGAAGGTTAGTAAACATGCTGGGCATTACTTGAAGTATTAGATGAAATGCTTGCAAAGTTTTCACAAGTGGGAGTGTCCAGCTCGCGTCGACTCAAATGTTACAATGGCGAACAATATGTCATAGCTCTGAGACTGCGGAGTCCATTTCGCGCTGAATACGAATGGCGCAATGCGGCAGGTTATGGATTCCGCAGTGCGGTGGAGTTTGAGAGCATGTTATCTGACCACCTTCAACATATCATTGTAACGCGAGCGCCAGCGGGTTATCATATTCACTTCTTATTAGTCGAACGGGCATTGGAACGACGGTTACGAGAACTGAAAAGCGAATTGACAGTAGGTGTATTTTCATTAGGGCGCGGCATCGAATATACCTTCAAAAGTCAATCGGTCAGCAAATCCCGGACAAACTATATATTTGACAATATTATCAATTCGGATGAGGTAAATGAACAATTAAAGAATATTCTGCGGTTCGCAATTTCAGAACGGGTGAATATCATTGTTTTGCCCGAGTTGACAGTTGACCAAAGTGGGCGTGAAACTATTAAGGAATTTCTGATGTCCCAAGCTCACAATCCCGTTATCATGATGGTCATCGTAGGTAGCTATCATATTAAATCCGAGACAGGAGAATATGTCAATGAAGCTGTTGTTTTCGGCTATGATGGCAGATACGTTTGTGGGCATGAAGGCACACCTGAAAACCTTCGATATATTGAATGGCGTCAACGGAAAGCGAATGCTTTCAATCTTATCGCAAAAGATATTGAAGAGCTCAGAACCGCTCCGAATAATTCACTGCAAAGGCTTGGTCAAATTCTTCCTGCTGGTACAACTGAAAGTTATGAGATGATAACTGAATCAAGGGAAATTGTGCTCATGGATACACCAATTGGGCGGATGGCTGTAGCAATTTGCCGCGATTTTATTGCAACAGAATTTTTCTCATGTCTACGAGACTGTCGAACAGATATGGTTTTCGTACCAGCTATGACGCCTACGCTAAAAGAATTTGAAAAGCAGAAGCAATCAAGCCGTCGTTTTTATCGCCAATAGTGATTTATTTGCGGAGGAAGATTGCCCAATAGCCAGAGTATATCTACCCTGGAAACAAAGAGATGATGACCCTACTTTAAAAGCTGTACATATGTAAAAGATTTTCGGCTAAACTCAAATTTGATGCGAAATGCAGGTGCGCATAAGATGCCAGCACGTTTCCGACCATAATCCCATCAGGTTTAGTTTCCCGTCTACGATGTTTGACTGTCTCATAAGCATATTTGACCTCGCCGGTTTCCTCAATAGTTGACCAATGAAATTCATGTCCGCGATGAACTTCTCCCGCGTTCGATAACAAATTATCGCGCCGGACGTTAATGGTGATATAACCGAGAGACAGTCGTTTCGACACCATCTCCGACCTGACTGGCAAAATTCCGACCATCGGATAAATTTTCCCGTCAAAAGTCTGGATGCTCTGAGCGAGATACATCAGGCCGCCGCATTCGGCATAAATCGGCATCGACGTATCAACAAAATCTTTGATTGATTTTCGCATTTCATGATTGTCGGCGAGGTGTTCCGCGAATAACTCAGGAAATCCGCCGCCGATGTATAACAGGTCTAAATTACCCGGTAAACTGGAGTCATTCACCGGCGAGAAAAAGGTTAATTCCGCGCCGAGGGCCCTGAGAATGTCAAGATTGTCCTCGTAGTAGAAATTGAACGCCTGGTCTCTGGCAACGCCGATTCTAATTTTACTATTCGGTGTTGATTTCACTGTAAAGACCGATGGCGTATATTTTGGCAATGCCTGTACGTCAGATGCCAACTCGATTAGACGCTCTAAATGAATATGTTCGAGTACGTTTTGCGTAAGTTTTTCATATCGCTCTTCATTGACCTTGCCCTCTGCGTGCGGGATTAAACCGAGATGGCGTTCATCAATGCTGATTGCCGGGTCCCTCTGCAGATACCCTAAAGCTGGTGTTTGTGTATATTCCTCAATGGCGGGTTTGACGTAATTAAAATGATTTTCGTTAGCGATATTGTTCGCTATCACGCCAACCACCCGCACATTGGGGTCAAATGTCTTGTAACCATGCACCATCGCCGCTGCCGAACGAGCCATCGCCCCTGCGTTGATGACTAAGATGACGGGACTTCCCAAAAGTTTTGCGAGATGCGCTGTACTGCCGCGTTCATCAAGCGCATCGTAACCATCGAACATGCCCATAACGCCTTCGATGATGGAGATGTCGGCAGTTCTGGCGTTGTGCTCGAATAACTCCAACAGCTTATCTCGCTCAATCATCCAGGTGTCGAGATTCCGCGACGGTATCCCGGTCACGTGAGTATGATGGCTTGGGTCGATATAATCAGGGCCGGCTTTGAAGCCCTGAACCTTATAATTTTTTCGCGACAACGCGGACATCAAACCTATCGCCGTCGTCGTCTTTCCGCATCCACTATGAGTCCCAGCGATGACAATCCGAGGGATATGTAGTCTATTATTCATAATACGGCGCTCACCATATAATACTTTGTTTATAACGTTTGCCTTCCTTGCAAAACCAAAGTAAATAAAAGGATTTCTCTTATTTCTTTTGATCAAACTTTTCTTTCTTAAAGAAAAGTTTGGATGGTGACTACCCATGATACCTTTTTTCTAAATTTTGGTCGTAAGGCGCTCTCCTGCCTGGGCATTTTTCTCTTGGGCACAACTGACAACTTTCAAACGAAATTTCTGTTGGGAAAGATATCCCAGATACGGATTTAGTTGGAACCATTAAACCGCTATCAGTCAACTTGACTCCAATCAAATCTTCCGTATTGCCGAAAATGGAAAATAGTTGTTTTTGTTGTTCTATTGGCCATACATCTGCGGCTCCTGCTCCCGGGGCCATCCTTGACGTCTTTCCAAGCGCATACTTTCTTTTTAAATAATTATTAAGATATCCCACACTAACCCCTAAAGCCATCTCCTTGATGGTATCCAGAAAAAACCTCCTCAAAAAATCATCATGAGGAACTGCTACTTCATCGATTTCCTTTCCACAAGTCGCAATATAAGGGAAAACTCTTTCAACCTTGTCTAAATTTACACGCAGGACGCGGCTGGTAAATGTTACCCCTCCAATATTCACGGTATCGTAACCCCTGTCTTGAATGTAAGAAACTTCATATACCGCTTTGGGGGCGATTATAGGTTCAACAGTCTCGGCTAAATGTTGAACCTCTTTGGTGTATTTGCTCTCTTTTTCTAAATGTAATCTTGATAAAAGTGTATCAAAATTTAACTCAAAAGGTATATTTTTCAATATTTCCATTTCTTATCCTCCAATAGAGCCGCTGATTGTCGGACGGCGCTGATTATAGAACCTTAATATCAGCGAGTTCTGAAAATCAGCGGCTATACACTATTTTTAGAGCCGCTGATTGTCAGACGGCGCTGATTATAAAACCTTAATATCAGCGGTTTCTGGGAATCAGCGGCTATAGACGTAGATAATCCGCCGGATGTATTCCAACGATTTCATAAATCTTCTCCATGTCGATATTATTTCTGACCAATTCTGCTAATTTATCGTATTCGGCGTCCTGGTCAAAGCGGAATTGGATTTCTCGCAAAGGCGGCAGACCTTTTTTAGAGCGCAATCGGTCGATGAACGCGCGGCGGTATTCATCCTCATCAAAAACCCCGTGAAGATAAGTTCCCCAGACATTTTCAATCTTAGCGCCGTCAAAACGTCCATCACTAATTTGAAAGATTACATCACATTTTTCGAGCAATTTCGGCTGTCCGACGTGGATTTCGTAGCCTCTTACCTGAAGTCCAGTCGCCATATCAATTGCTGTTACCTGTTTGGTGAATTTTTCTTGCTCGAAGAACGTGTTGATAGGCAACAAGCCGAGTCCGTTGATGGTTCCGCTTTCTGATTCGACCTTGAATTCATCAATGATGAGTCTCCCCAAGGTCTGATACCCACCACAAATGCCAATAATTTCGGTGTTTTTCGTAGCCAGATTTTGGATACGTTCGTCGAATTTGGATTCGACGAGAAATTTCATATCGGCAATCGTGTGCTTTGAGCCAGGGATGATGAGGACGTCAGGGACGCTTGATTCAGTTGGTGGCGTATTCACATAATATAAATTGACATCGGGTTCGAGTTCGAGAGCGTCGAAATCAGTGAAGTTCGACAGATGTGGCAGTCGTACAACTTCAATGTTGATTTTATCAGCAAACTGCTCTGCTTTATAATTTTTCTGCCCAAGCGCAACGGAGTCTTCATCGGGAATGACGATGTTCCTGAACCAGGGGATGACACCTAAAAACGGAATCCCACAACGTTTCTCAATCATTACTAACCCAGAATCGAGTAATTCCTTTTTACCGCGAAATTTGTTGATTAGCATACCCTTGATGCGCTCGCGTTCCTCCGGCTGAATGAGTTCAAGCGTTCCGACCAAACTCGCAAAAACTCCACCTCGGTCAATATCGCCTATCAACACCACCGGCGAATCGGCGAGTTCCGCCATTGTCATGTTGACGATGTCGCCATCGCGCAAATTAATCTCCGCTGGACTTCCAGCGCCCTCAATCACGATAATGTCAAATTCGTTTGCCAGTCGCTCGTAACATTTTTTGACAATCGGTAGTGCTTTAGTCTTTTTGAACTCGAAATACTCGTCTACGCGCATATTTCCTATCGGTCTGCCTTCAACAATCACCTGACTGCCGACATCCGACGTGGGTTTCAGCAGGATTGGGTTCATATTAACATGCGGCTCGATCCGACACGCTTGAGCCTGCACGACCTGCGCTCTGCCCATCTCGCCGCCGTCTTTGGTGACGAACGAATTTAAAGCCATGTTCTGCGACTTGAATGGCGCAACTCGAAATCCATCCTGCAGAAATATCCGGCACAATGCTGTCGCAATCACGCTTTTGCCAACATCTGAACCGGTTCCCTGCAACATAATCGGTTTTGCGGGCATAATCAAATAATACCATTTCCATAATTTGCTTGTGCATTATCCGCTTTCAAAAAATCCCCCCGGCCCCCTTTACCAAAGGGGGAGATAGCCACGTTCCCCCTTTAGCAAAGGGGGTTAGGGGGATTTGAACCGTTGGTCAACCATTAACCTAATACACAAATAAATAATGGAATTAGTATAACTCCCTTCATCTAAATCTCCTTGCATTTTTCAGTGACGATAGCGACTAATTCAGCAAGTGTATGCAGTTGCGGATAAAGGTCAGACCGTTCGCGACCATACCCTGAACGCTTCCAGTATGGCCAACGTTCAAGGAACCAGGTGGCAAAATAAGAAGTCATTCCTACTTGAGAAGCACCCGTTAGCTCATCACTTCCGCCGTCTCCCACAAAGATACATTGTTCAGGCTTTACGTTTAATCTTTGACATGCGAGATGATAAATCTTCGGTTCAGGTTTTGCACAGCCAACCTGGAAGGAGAATACAACATCATCAAAGAAACATGAAAGCCGACAGGCGTCCCATGCAATCACTTCTTCTGGGGAACAATTGCTAATCAACCCAATCTTCAATTTCATCTGTTTAATGCTTTTGAGCGCGTGTATCACATCATCCTCAATACAGGCAAACGGCGCCGCTTTGGCAGTTAACCTTTCCGAATTGAGTTTCTTAATCGCCTCTTCATCCACAGAGTACCCCATAACCTGATAAACATCTCGCAACACACTGGGATAGTCTGGGAATACTCCGATGTACCGTTTTTTCTGCCGCGCATGCATTTCCATTCCGAAAACCTTCTCATCAACACCCAACTGTTCTGCTACTGAAGGCCCAGGCTTCCAGTTTGGGTCAAACTCGGTAACAAGGGTCTCGAATAAATCAAAGAAAACTGCCTCAATCATTCTAATCAATCCTTCTTTACTTCAAAATCTCGCCCGTTTCATTGCTCCAAAAGAGCAAATCAAGGTCATCAAAATCAATTCCAATCTCATGGGCAAAGTCCCTCATCTTCGCCTCAATCTCCAAATACTTTTTCTTACTGCCTGGCGAAGCAGTTTCCGCCGTAACTCCCCACCGACAAAGATTTCGCAAGATATGTCTATCAAGAATAGCATATCCTTTAAAGCCGATATTCCGTAAAAAGTGGCTGGCTTCTTTATATCCCAGCCCCTTGATGTTTCTTACAAAAAAATCTCGCAACGCCTCTTTATTATCGCCATAAGATCCTATCGTCTTCTTTAGTTTGAAGCCCAGCGTCTTCTGAAAAAAGTCGCGGGCGAGCACAACATATTCCGCTCGGCGTTTTCCATATCGGTGTATTCCCTTCAGCCGTTCCGCCATTTCTTCCGCGCTGCCGGTCATCAGAATATCCCTAATGGCATCGACCGATTTCAATCCAGTCCTGGCGCTGGAGCCCGCAGTGAATAAGCAGAAACATAATTCCTCAAATATCGCCTCATCGCCTTTTTCCATGATGGATTCAAATTCTTTCAACCGCGCTTTAATCATCAGCTTTTTCGGTTCATATTGTCGTTTGAGTTTCATTATCTCCTGTGCATTTTGTTCCATAGTTTCACCTTTTTCACGCTTCACGTTTCACGTTTCACGTTAAATAAATTTCTTGCAAATTTCGAGATTTTCGGCTAATATACAATAAGCAATCCTTGAAAAGGGTTTTTCAAGGATTAAAAAAGGATGTTGAATTCTGTGAAGAACTTTAAATATCGAAAGTATTTAATCCTTACGCTTTTTATGTTGGTGGGAATCATATTTTCAGTGAGAACAGCTTATGCGCATGGTAGTTTCTATCCTCATCATGTTCAGGATTTTGGCGCCATCAAGGATAGTATCAAAGAGATGCGTGGCAAAGTTATCATCATAACCATCGTATTTGTGACTGTTTTGACGGGTGTGATTATTTTGGCATTGCGGAAAGGAAATGTGGATAAACCAGCTTATGAAACAGACCAAATCCGCTTGAAACAAGCGACTCTCAAAGCAGCGCAAGCGGCATCTCAGACAGGGTTTAATCAAGATGGCTTACAAGCGCTACGGGCTGCTATCGTCGCTTATGCCCAGAGCGTTGGCGTAGCCCTCAACAGTGATACGCTGGCAAAGCATACCTCGCCCATTATGTGCAAAATACGAAATGACCGCATTTTAGCGAAGATAGTTTACAACGACGGCGACATTGGGCTTGAAATAAATGTTACTTGCGGTACAGTTGGCATGCAGGCATTTGTCGATAAAAAAGGGAAGATTGAAGTGCTAAATGGAGAGGGGCAAGAGGGCTAGAGGGCAAAAAAGCCATCTTGCCTTTTCCCTTTGTTACTCTACTCTAAGTGAAAAACTCTTATCTTTACCGAGGATTATGATGCTTGTTAGGATTTGCTTTTAATGTTGATGCTTGTTAGGATTTGCCCTCGTCAAGAAGCCAGATTCCAACAGCGGTTTCGGGGTCAATTTTGGCATCGTTTATACCTGGCAGGACCAGACTAATGACGATTAAACTTACACATACTATAGTTAATCTTATGACCACGCTTTTCATTTTTTACAACCTCCTCCCCGATTCTCGGGATGTTCCATATTATTTTTGCATGTTAAAATTTAATGTAATCGGCTGTTATTCGAAACTTCTCCGATACAGTTTTTAATCTTACAACTTGCTGTGAAACCAGAAAGTCAGCCACTATATTCAAAAAGATATTTGACAGAGAGCTTGAATTACTTTCTGACGCTCGCGTGTTTTCTATATTGCTGAACCATAGGCGAAGGTCTTTGATATCATCGGCGGTGAGCATATTCAGTTCCGCATTGAGAGAATAATAGTAGAACACATTCCGTTGCAATTTCTCAAGTTGAGATATCTCCACATCCATAAATTTCGTAGCCCAGTCAACGAGTTGTTCTATCTTGAATAACGTTTCTTGCGATATTTTCTCCCCTACCTTTCTGAAACACGAATACTCCCTCCGGACAAGATCATATATGATGATGTGCTCAATTTTTCGCTGGACTACTGGTTCATCGAACCAAAAGCTACGAGATTTCCATAGCTCAATGGTGTAGTTAAGCTTGAGAGTGAAGCCTTTATTCAAAAATTCTATTGCTTTTCCGGCAAGGAAGTCGTAGGCTTCAAAGCTTACAGCAAGCTGTCCCGCTTTGCTCTTAATACCCGTAATGTTGATTTGACTCTCAGCGGCAGCGATTTCTTCAGTGCTGGAAAGTAAACAGAGGATGCCCACTACAATTAGCTTATATATCAGTTTGAAAGATAGCTTTAGTTTATGCACGGCTTCTGTTTAGACTTCCGAAGTCTTTGAGACTTCGGAAGTCTGGTTCCTTAAAAAGCCCTTTGCAAACGCAAAGTTAGTCTCAAATTTCTGTCTTTTTCGATGGGCTTTGCTATATCGATTCTTAAACCTTTTCCTTGAAATCCGATACCCACGTCTGTTTTTAGGTCTTTCAGTCCCGGCGTCTCATCGTGTTCCCAAACATAGCCAGTATCGACGAAGATAACCGGACTTATTGGAACTCCATTGGACGCTATCTTGTATTCAACATTGGCAAGTATCATCTTGTCGCCATCTGCAAATTCTTGAAATTTGTATCCACGCAGGCTGCCAATTCCGCCGAGATAAAACTTGTAATGTCGAGGTAGGGGATTGTCAGCTATTGCGCCTTTCAGGCGAACGTCGAGGAATTGAGACGGTGATAAACGATTATATCTTGTGATTTCAAATCCAAATAATGTGAAGTCGAACTTCTCGTTTAGTTCAGCGCCAAGTGGACTCCTGGCGTATTCCACCGACACAGCTCCTTTCCATCCATTTGTAGTTTTATTGTTCGGAATAGGCATAGGATGGAAGTGGCGCATTGTAGTTTCTTTCTCTCTTCGGGAGTCGAGTTCGTAACTCAAGATTATGCTTCTCATTCTGCCATCATCTGCAGGAAGATTTTCCCTCTTGATTTCATCTCCATTGAATAGACTCCAATCTGTCATTTTGTGCAATGCTAAGTAATCATCGTCTCTAAACTTCAGAATGATTTTGTTGGCAGGCGTGATAATCTGGGTCAAAGATAGCTCGTAACCCTCTCTTTGGTAGTAATCCCTGAAGTTCCAGCCGAAAATAGCCGACGCGATGAAATCCTCCTCATTATTTGGGAAGAGCGTTTCGTCACGAATCTGCGTTATTTTATGGATATCTATTCCCGCTATCAACCGACGCTGGTTGAACAACCACGGTTCCAGACCCAATTGGTAATTCCATTCCTTGTCGGAAAATCCGTAGCTAAAACCACCATAAATTCTCCCGCCGCCCTGCTCGTAAATCAATTCCGCTTCAATCCCTGAACCGAGGGCCAAACCCCGGACACGGTTGAAATCTTCGATGACATTGATGGTGTTACCTGTATCACTATCTTTACCACTGCCTGTGGAGAATCTGAGGTGTGAAATGGGATATATCCTTTTGCCGAAATCCGCGTTTCCAGTTCCAGGCCGCGTTCTAAGCCGCGGCAAAACGGGAGGACCTGGAGGGCCAGGAAACCCTGAGCCCTTCTTCTGAACGTCTATTTTTATGATAAGCGTATCGTCCTCAAAATCCTTGTTGGCAAGAACACTGTAGTTTTTGTGACTGTATAACTGCTCAATAAGACGACATTTCACGTCAATATCCTCAACAGCCATTATCTTATGATAAAGACCGAAATAACGGGCTAACTTATCAGGCGAGAAAAGCGGAATATCGGTTTGATTTTCCAAACCTATAATGCGGATATTAGCAACAGAAATAAGTTCTTTCTCCAGCACTTCAATGATTATCTCCGCCCCGTCCTCATTTTGGGCGGTATCAGCATTGATGCTCTTAAACCAACCGGTGGCGTCTAAACTTTCAATTCCCTTAGCTACCATATCCATATCGAAAGTATCGCCCATTTTCAAGCCGACAATATCAACTATTTCCTCTGCCGCTACCACCTTATTCCCCTTAACCGTGATATTCAAAACTTTAGGGATTTCTTCTGCTACTTCGCTCGCCGGTTTCTCCGGCGGCGGTGTAGACAGGCGTAGAGTTCCGAACCTTTCAGGAACATGGGGCCAGTTAGAGTTTCTATCATAAGTCGGCGACCAGTACGTATATTCCTCTCTGCGCTGTTCCTTCCGGTGTAGATTGAATTTCCACTCACTTCCCACCCCTGGTGGTTCAGCAACCAGGTCAAAAAGCGGGATTGCCAGTTCTATCAGCCAAAAATCGCGGGTGATTGATGCGCCGATTTGAGTCTCCGAGTCCCATTCAATGTATTTGGGGGGCTTTTGAGAAGCCTCTTGGTCAAACAAAATTTTAACGTCAAACAAAACTTTAATTGGATTTACCGCAAGGTGATAGTACATTGGGGTATCCGGGATAGGTTTAATGAATATCTCCACTACGTCATCTTCCCAAACTTTGCTGTCCCTGTCTGTTTGGGAAATTTTTATCTTGTCCATTTGTGATTCGTGGCATTTCACCGCCAAATAGAAATTATCATCGTCCCAGAGAAGGAATGCCTCTGTTGGGTAATACGGTTCGTCAATTCCGTTCGCCCAGATGAATTTTTCTATCTTTCCAGAATATCTCCATGAAGCATCAGCCAACTTACCGTCAATAACCGGCGGCTGGGATGTTTTAACACACTCTACAAGCGGGATGGGCATTTCAACAAATTCTTTGGGTGTCTCCTTACTATTCGTATATCCGATAAGAATAGCGGTGAAGCAGATAAATGTAAGGGAAAAAAGCGTTATGGTTATTCCTTTCTGTGTAAACATTTTTATTTTCCTCCTTGGATTGGGGTTACATATTTTTATAGCAATTGCCATGCCAATCCAGAATCGGAAAGGACAAATGGGTAAAAAAGGCAAAAGAGCAAGAAGGCAAACGGGGCAAAAAGTTATAATTTACTTTTCACGAAATGCGATTGTTCTTAGGTTATTGTTGTAGTTTGACACACAAGTTATTGTTGGTTGACATAGTTTATCTCACAGTTTCCATTGCCGCAACTTGCGGTGCAGATTCGCCCTGTCAATTTTCAAATCCCTTGCTGTTCTGCTTATATTCCAGTCATTTCTCTCCAGAGCATCCAAAATCTGTTTTTTCTCATATTGCGCAACGAGTTCCCCAAGGGATTCTTCACCCGTTGGTATCTCCTCTGTCACAAGTATAGTTGTGGCGACGTCATCCGCAGATATCTCATCGTCCTCTACTACAATTATCATGCGTTCGATTATGTTTCTCAGTTCCCTTACATTTCCGGGCCAATCATACTGCTTGAGAAGTTCCAGAGCATTTAGTGAGATGCTTTTCATCCTCTTCCCGTTCTCACGACAAAACTGCTGAATGAAGTAGTTTACTAATAGCGGGATATCCTCTTTACGTTCTCTCAAAGGTGGAATATGCAATGGGATAACGTTGAGTCGGTAGAACAAATCCTCACGAAATCGCCCTTCCTTAATTTCCTTGTCCAAATTTTTGTTTGTGGCAGTTATGACGCGCACGTCCACTTCAATTACCTCTTTACCGCCGACGCGCTGAATCTCATTTTCCTGCAATGTCCGTAGCACCTTCGACTGAGTTGATAGACTCATGTCACCTATCTCATCCAGAAATAACGTGCCGCGATGAGCCTGCTCGAATTTGCCCACCTGTGCAGAGGTAGCGCCAGTGAAAGACCCTTTTTCATGCCCAAACAACTCGCTCTCAATAAGCTCTTGGGGAATAGCAGCGCAATTCACTTTGATGAACGGATTATCCGCTCGTTTACTGTTTCGGTGTATCGCCCTTGCCGCCAACTCTTTTCCCGTTCCAGTTTCACCGGTTATCAGCACCCGGCCGTTACTGGGAGCTATCTTCATGATTTGTTTGTAGAGAAGTTGCATTGATTTGCTTTCGCCTATCATTTCATATCTCTCGCCCAGTTCTCTGCGTAAGTCGATGTTCTCCCGCTTGAGCTTCTGTTCATTAAGCGCATGCTCAATTACTAACAGTAGCCGCTCAACCGCAGACTCAAAGGGCTTCTCAATGAAATCATAAGCGCCTAATTTAGTAGCTTCAACTGCCGTGGGAATTGTCCCGTGCGCGGACATCATTATCACGGGTAGGTTTGCATTATCAGTCCTTATTTGCTTGAGCACTTCTAAACCGTCCAAATCAGGTAGGCGTAGGTCCAGCATAACGAGGTCTACCTGGGTTTGCTTGAGCAAAGCCAGCGCCTCTCGCCCGCTATCGGCTGTAACCACAGCGTAACCCTCGTCTTTCAAAAGTCCGGATAACATTGCAATTATGCCTGGTTCGTCGTCAACTACCAGGATGGTAATTTCATTCATTATCCCTACCTCTTTTTTTTACCGCAGAGACGCAAAGAACGCAAAATTTTTTAGTGACAGCTATTCTCCTATTGCTTTTGTCCTATCTTCTCTAAGCTCCTTTATCTCCCTTACACTATCGCCTGCATAGCCCCCTATTTGCGCGGCAATTTGTTCCCTGACATGTCTTGCTTGTTCTAACCAGTCCTCCTGGGTATGCATTGTGATTCGCTCTATTTCGTTTGCCTTGTGCTCACCAACGCTATCTTTCATGTCAGCATTGCCAAGTCCAGGGCCAACAACGGGGATTACTTCTACTTCTAACCCATCAGGAAGATTAATCCCCGTTTGTAAAACCACCCTATTGTTCTTCACCACGCCTTTGTAAATTGCTTCTGCCATAAGTATCGCCTCCTAAATTTTATCTTTCATTACGACTTTTTCAGTTAGCGTCTAATCCTTTGTTAACCGCAGAGTGCACAGAGGAGGCGCAGAGAGCGCAGAGGCTTTGCTCGCACTCTTTTTCCCCCCCCCTCTATCCCCCTGCACGCGGGGGGATGCTCGTGCTCGGCGTTCTCTCTGTGTTCTCTACAGTTAAATCTTCTCTTAAAAACGCACTATCTTCTGATAACTGAAAAACTCGTGTTTCATCCCAATGCTGTAGACTTCCTCCAGAAATTTATACACAAGTTATCACAAAATAGCTGTAAGGTCAACTAAAAGTCGGAACTTCTTGTATGTTCTTTGGCAACTTTTTTATTTTTTAAGTTACCTCAAACATTGATGAATACTATATTCTATTTACAACGGTCTCGGCTTTAATTTGTATCATCCTTTACAGCGACTGAGTTTTTATCTTTTCTCCGCGTTCTTCGCATCTTTGCGGTTTGATTTCAGGAGTATTCCCACCGTTGTTCCTACCCCTTCCTGGCTCTCAACGTCGATTTCACCATCATGTTGTTCTATTATTCGCTGGACGATTGCCATGCCCAACCCCGTTCCCTTTTGCTTTGTAGTGAAATAAGGCGTGAAAAGCTTTGATTTAACCTCCTCCGACATCCCACAGCCAGTATCGGTAATCTCTATCGAGATTTTATCGTCATCCAAGCCCGTAATCACTTGCAATTTCCCTCCATTCGGCATCGCCTCAATAGCATTTTTGATAATGTTATGGAGCACCTGTTTGATTTGCCCTTCGTCAAGATTAGCTTGCGGCAATTCTGGGGCGAGTTGCGCGTCTATGTTGATGCCGTTCGGTAGGTTTTCATATAAACCCAGTGTCTCGCGGACGAGTTTATTTACATCGCAGGGCTGAAAGTTTGGCTCTGGCATCTTCGCGAATTTAGAGAATTCATCCGCCAGATTGCGCAGATTTTCTATTTCATTGACGATAGTATCGGAGCATTCATCAAACAGCTTGACGTATTTCTCATGTTCAGTATTCAAGTTTCTTCGCAGACGAAATATCGCGAGTTGAATAGGAGTGAGTGGGTTCTTGATTTCATGAGCAATTCGGCGGGCAATATCTTTCCATGCGGCGACACGTTCAGCCTGTAATAGCTTACGCCGATTCTCTTTAAGGTCGACCGTCATTGAGTTAAAAGCTTCCACCAAAGTCCCTATTTCTCCCTTCGCTTTAGTTTGCACCTGATAATCCAGGTTACCCCCGGCGATTTCTTCTGCGCCTTTGACCAGAACCAGTATGGGTTTGGTGATGCTGCGCGCTAAAAAGAGAGCAATTACAATGCTCAAAAACGTGAAAAGGAAAACGAGCGCGACAAGCATCATCCAGGTTGTTTTCTGAAGGTCATCATGCAATATTCCAAGGCCGGAATACACCTTCAGCGCGCTGCTTATATCGTTGATACCTTTAGCTAATTCCGCTTCTATATTTTGTGAAACAACCACAGCGCCGATGGAACTACCATTATTCATAACCGGGATTACGCTACAAACACAATCTTCATTGATTATCAAGAAAGTTCTCTTCTCATGATTAATTCTCTGCATGAGGCCTTTTCCATCAATCTCTCCTTTTGATATTTCGCCAGTTGACGCCCAGATTTCCCCCTCGGAATTGATAATTGAAATCGACTTTATGTGCGCCCCCACATACATTTTGCTTTTCAAATATTGCTGTATTTGTTGCTGATTGTCGTGCTCAAAAAACTGACCCTGAATTTTTAGTTGGGAGCGAATTTCCTCGGCAACCGCCTCCGGTTCCTTCTGTTCCAGTTCGACCAAATGTCGGCCTATTTCCAAGCCTTCCCCGAGCGCCTCCTCCATTCTTTCATTCGCGAGAAATCCCAGACTGGCGGTTAGGATACGATTTGTCAAATACATAAAGGTCGCCGTTGGAATCAATAATAAAGCTAGAAAAATGATTATCAATTTGAACTCGAATCTGGATATTGTCATTATCATCCCCGCTAATACTAAAACCAATCATTTTATCTTCAACGCAACAAGGGTCAGGTCATCGAATTGCGGTTCATCGCCGACAAATCTGCTTAGTTCCATACGGATGCTGTTCACCAAATCGGTTAAGTTCAGATGTGAATTTTTCGACACCAAGTTTTTCAGCCTCTGCTCACCGAACATTATTTCGTCAGAATTCATGGCTTCCGTTATACCATCAGTATAAAAGAGAGCGATTTCGCCAGGATTCATCTTAATCCTGGCCTCATCATATTGGGCGTTTTCCAGAATGCCACACGGCATCCCGGTTGAATCCAACCATACACATTCATTCTTTCTGAAGATAAGCGGATAATTATGCCCGGCGTTGCTGTAAGTTAACGTTCTGCTTTGAGGGTTTAAAACTCCATAGAACAATGTTACAAACTTATTTGATTCCGTATAGCGGTATAGCAGGTTATTAACCTGGGATATTATATGTTTCGGCGAGTCTGAAGTTTCAGCATACGCTCGCAGGGATGCCTGGACGCTGGCCATCAAAAGCGCCGCAGGCATCCCCTTTCCGGCGACATCCCCTACGACTATGCCGAGTTCACCTGCTGGAAGTTCTATAAAATCATGGTAATCTCCGCCTACCTGTCTTGCTGGCAGACTGAAAATGCTTATATCGAGTCCGTCTATGGAAGGGGATTGTTGAGGAAGCAGGAATTGCTGTATGCGCCGTGCCTCTGCCAGTTCCTCCTCTAAATGCTGCTGAAAAAGTTCGCTCTCTTTTTTCAAGCGTAGGTGTTCAACGGCTCTCTCGATTACTGTCAACATTTCTTCAGCGTATGAAAAGGGTTTTGGGATATAATCATAAGCGCCGGCTTTAATTGCCTCGACAGCTATCCGCTCCGAACCGTGTGCCGTAATCATAACCACTACAGTATTTGGATAATCCTTTTTGATGTGCCTTAATAATTCCATTCCATCAATGCCAGGCATCATCAAATCCGTAATAACTATATCGAAATACTGTTTCTTCATAAGCGCTATCGCCTCAGTGCCATTGGCAGCGGACTCCGCCGAATAACCCTCTTCCCTGAGAATAGCCGTTAATTGTCGTCTTATTCCTTCCTCATCATCAACAACCAATATTTTAACCATTTCTTTCCCCATGAATAGTGAAACGTGAAAACAACCCCCTGGCCCCCCACAACCCCATACGGATCAACTTAAGGAATATCATTAAGTGCCAATAGAAGTTGATATGTGTTTGGCTTATTTTTACGTTTTAAAATCCTACATCCGAAAGCTAAACATCGTTTAATAATCTCCAACGCTTCAGTCAAACGCTCTATATTTTCTGATGCCAACGCCATCGCCAGGTTAAGAGCGTGTTTCTGTATAGTCTTAGATGCTTTAGTTAAACTCCTGTCTGGATATTTCCAGCAACTTGTAATGATAATCCAATGCTGAATCAGTATTACTATTAGGTTAGCATAAACTTCGCACAAACTTCTAAACGGCTTTTGAGTGCGCCAAGAATCTATATGACGGTGATTTTTCCAGAGTTTGAAGCGCATCTCAATCTGCCAACGGACACGAGCTAACATCAACGCTTCCTTGGCAGAAAGCAGTTGCTCTGAAGCATTAGTAGCTATAATTGTCCACGAAGCTAGTTGTAGTTGTCTTTTAGATGGAGTTTTTCCCTTTTCGTCAGCATTCTTTCGTATCTTTCTTCTCCTTGAGTTTGCGACTTCAGCGCCAACTTTTTGAGCTATCAAACGGCATTTAACTTTTTCCTTGGCGCCTACGAGAATAGGCTGGTCTATATTAGATAAGCGTTGTGCTACAAGAAGAGATTCATTTTGCAATGGAGAGTTTTTGTCATTCACTCGTCCTGCTTGCAGGTAAGGGCCTGTGATACTACCTGCTTTTATATCCCATCTAACCGGCATTTTTACTGACGAGGAACTGTTTTTAGGTGAACTGCCGCCGCAGCCTGGGAATATGTCACCAAGCTTGTCTGGCAACGTTACAATGGAACTGTCTTGAATGTAAACACCATTGAAACGCGCCATTATAGGAATGGAAGCTTTCTCGGCAGCAATGACAATTCCTACTGCTGCTTCCAACACACGCAAAATGAAGTTGGCAGCTCTTGCGGTGAAACGTTTATCTAATGCTTGTGGAGTTATCTCAACGCCCAAAGCGGCTGAAGTCTGAGATAGTTCTTCCAAGGTTGCATCTTTCTTTGAAAGCCAGCCAAAGACCAATGTTTGCACCAACTTACAGCCACTTAATTTTCTTAGGCGTTGTATGAAGCCACTGTCTCTGGCGATGTTATCGGCTACGATTGTTAACACTGTTTGCATTGCTTGACAAACTCTTGATATTATATCCATGGGGAAGTTCTCCTTCATTTTTTGATATTATAACTCAAGTTGCTCTAGTACTCCACCACAGATTTACGTAAAAAACGCATCTGAATCGGATTTTCCTCTGATTTGCGGTCTTGAAAGGTGCTAATCCGATTCAGTCATAACAATAACTAGCAATTTAGGTTATTATACATTAATTCTTCCCCATTTACATTCCTTCAGTTGATCCGTATGCCCCCTGGCCCCCCACAACCCCCATGCGTATCAACTTAAGGGTTTTCATCGATTCCCCTCCCTTGACGGGAGGGGCTAGGGGAGGGTGAGGGGTGGGGTGCCCTGTATTCACCCCATACGCATCAAGTTAAGACCAAATCCGCAGGTATAATGCTGTTCCTCACCCTTGACGGGGGAGGCCAGGTGGGGGTGAAATCGGTGCTCTCGATTATGTTCACCCTCCCCTAACCCCTCCCGTCGAGGGAGGGGAATTGAAAAAAGACACTTAACTTGATGCGCATGTGGGGTGCCCTGTATTCACCCCCACCTAGCCTCCCCCGTCAAGGGGGAGGAATTGTGTAATTCTTACAAAATGGGTCTTAAGTTGATACATATGCCCTGGCCCCCCACAACCCCCCTACCCCATCCCCCTTATCAAAGGGGGGCAGGGGGGTTGTGATAAGGGGGATTAAGGGGGAATATAAAATCACTCATCACATATCACATATCACGCTTTTAATTTCCCCCAGGAGACTGCCAGCTTGTCTTTCGGCAAAACCGCCTTTGCCGCCGCTAAACCCTTTATCTCCTTTTCGGATAAGCCGCGTGTCCAAACCATTGCTTCGTCAATTGCGCCATCTATATATCGGTCATAATCAACCCAACCAAGATACACGTCATCATTGGTTACCACGATGTCCCCTTTTTTTGCTACCGAGGCATCCTGGTTACCATCCACATAAACAATATGACTTGAACCATCATATACCGCCGCCACATGAACCCAATCACCGATATACTTATTGAGATTTGCTTTTCCCACCACCCATTCTTGAGGTTGAGGGCCATAGAGATAGCTTTGTAAATTTCCCTTTTCGTTTATGGTTAAGTAGTAGACGTGTGCTTTCCCGATGACCGTACTGGTCAATTTCCAGTCTCCTCCATCATAGATAGAACTCAGCTTAACCCAGGCGCACATGGTAACTCCTTTGGTGGCGTTTAGGGTAGCGCTACTTAGAATTTTAACTTTTCCTTTTTCCTTAGACCTTAATTCTAAAGCGCCTCCCAAAACCCCAGTAACCCAATTACCTTTGCCCTCAATTTTGCCGTCATTGCCATTTCCACTTGCGTCCTTAACAGCCTCACCTGCGCCATCGTCAAGCAGCCAATGTCCAGCTAAATCTTTTTCGGAGATTCCTTCGCGGCAAATACCAAGTAGAAGGAAGCATCCAGCAATGATAAGAATGATGCAAGAAAATACGTTTTTTCCTCTTTTCATATTTTTACCTCCGTATGATACTGATAATAAGTATAGCCTCTCTTTGAATTCTCGTCAAGATAAAATTGATTTGAAAAATCTCAGGCAATGTGATATACTTAAACCAAAGCATGGTAAAAATTTTCACGAAAGAAGTCGATTGTGTATTATGGTGATGATATGAAGACCTGGCACCAAATAATCATTGGAGATTCAAGACAGATGAGAGAAGTCGAAGATGAGGCAGTTCATCTTATTATTACCTCGCCCCCCTATTGGCAACTAAAAGACTATGGAGATAAAAGACAGATAGGTTTTAATGACAGTTATGAGGAATATATCAACCATCTTAATTTGGTCTGGAATGAGTGTCATAGGGTTCTACACAAAGGCTGCCGTCTGTGTATTAACATAGGAGACCAGTTTGCCCGTTCTGTTTATTATGGAAGGTATAAAGTTATTCCGATAAGAACTGAAATAATCAAATTCTGTGAAAGTGTGGGCTTTGATTATATGGGGGCTATTATCTGGCAAAAAGTAACTACATGCCATACAACGGGCGGGGCCACTGTAATGGGGAGTTTTCCCTTTCCAAGAAACGGAATCCTTAAGTTAGATTATGAATTTATTTTAATTTTCAAAAAATATGGGAAACCGCCATGGGTGAGTAAAGAAGCGAAGGAACAGTCAAAATTAACAACAGAGGAATGGAACCAATATTTTACTGGTCATTGGAATTTTCCAGGCGAAAAGCAGGATAAACATTTGGCAATGTTTCCTGAAGAATTACCCAAACGCCTTATTAAAATGTTTAGTTTTGTCGGCGATACGATTCTTGACCTCTTTCTTGGAAGTGGGACGACGTCCTTAGCGGCCAAAAATCTACATAGAAATTCCATTGGGTATGAAATAAATGAGGATTTTCTACCAATCATAAAAGAAAAAGTCGGAATAAAAATAGGTGATATTTTCCATAATGCAGATTTTGAGATTATCAAACAACAAGAAGGAAAAATAGACTTTAAGGAGGACATTGGTAAATTACCTTATATCTTCAAAGACCCAATAAAATTCGATAAAAAAGTGGACCCAAAGAAGTTAAGATTCGGTTCAAAGATTGATGATTCTTATTCGGATAGAGAAAAATATTATACAGTGAGAGAGATACTCACTCCGGGAACGTTGATATTAAATAACGGTGTAAAAATTAGATTGCTTGGTGTGAAGGAGAATCCAGAAAAAAATAGTGAGGCATTAAAATTTTTAAGAGAAAAAACACATGGGCAAAAAGTATTCTTGAAGTTTGACTCAGTAAAATACGATGGAGAGAATAACTTGCTTTGCTATCTTTATTTGTGGAACAAGACTTTTTTAAATGCCCATTTGATTAAAAATGGTCTGGTTGATGTAGATACCACTTTGGTATATCAATATAAATCTAAATTTTTAGAATATAAAAAGGAGACCCAAAATGGATGAATCAAAATGGATTTGTGAAAGCTGTGGAATAGAATATGATTTAGAAGAGGGAGAAGGTTGGGTTACTCTTGTTGAAGAAGAAGATTCTTTAGGCAAACTCACTTTAAAGGAGCCTTATGATTGTGTTTGCTATGAGTGTGAGGACTGGTTTACTTCGTAAACACAGCAGATGAACTACTTGCTATTGTAGAGAAATGCGATAAACAATGTCATAATTGTGAAGCTACAATGGTTTGGGGTTTATCTATTATGGATTGTCTTAAGTTTCAGCTTAAGTTTGAGCTTATAGAATTGCCTCAACGACAGCCACCAAAGAAAGACAGTTTAGAGGAGGCGCAAGAAATTCTAAGCATATTTCATAGGTTCTCGATGATAGATGCTTATAGTAAGCTTCCGCATGTATAGGGCTTGATTCCGAATCAACCTGAGAAGTGATATATCAGCAAGAAGCTGTATAAATTCAATGGAGAAAATAATGGCAAAAGAATGGGTATTGAATCAGTCAATGAATAGGTGGGGACTGAATAAAAAGCGTTCAGTCGGCCCTGTTTCAGAATTGATTAGAAAATGTGTTCCAAGAAATATAGAGGATTGGAAAAAATATTATTATGAGAATGTCCACTCGGAAGAATACTTGGAAGAACTTGGTAGAAAACTTTATACGAAAATTACCGAAGTTATTCAGCATGAGGTTTTGGAAGTAACCGAAGAAGACTGTATAGACTACATAAAAGAAGTAGTCATAAAGAGAACCTTTGATGGGTACATGACCGAAATTCAAACCATATACGGTCAACTGCAAAATACTCTCGGCATGCCTGTAAAACCAGCTCCAGATGAATGGGATAGACTTTACAATGTGGATTTTTTCATAGAGGTCAATGATAAATATATTGGACTGCAAATAAAACCCGTTACTTTCGAGCACACCGTCGAGGACTACAAATGGAAAGAAATGCAAGAGACAACCCATCTTAATTTCCAGAAAAAATTTGGTGGGAGAGTTTTTACTGTATTCTCCGTTAAAGTAGGAAAACAGAAGATGATAAAAAATTTAGAAGTAATAGATGAGATTAAAACTGAGATTGAGAAACTACGACTCTCAAGGAGGTTTTGAATGAAACTGTTGATTGTTTCTGGAACACGTGGCGGCGATATGGAACGATTGCGTGCCGTTGCGCCTGATGTCGAATTTATTGTCGCAAAAAATAAAGAGGAGGCCATTGAGAAAATTCCGGATGCCGATGCTGCTTATGGTGGCGGGTGGTTAGACCGTGACATCTTTTTGGCTGCAAGCGAAAAGTTGCGCTGGGTACAAATCGGCGGCGCGGGCGTAGACGCCACTCTTTACCCGGAAATGGTGGAAAGCGATGTAATTTTAACCAACGCCAGCGGCGCTTTTGATATTCCTATTGCTGAACACGTCTTCTCTATGATTTTATGTTTCTCGCGTGGTTTGAATATGTTCATCCGACATCAATTGGAGGGCGTTTGGCGCGGGACGTCTTTAATGCAATTGGCGGGGCAAACAATTTTGATTATCGGTTTGGGTAATATTGGTCTTGCCGTTGCTCAACGGGCGCATGGGTTTGAGATGAGGATATGGGCGATTGACCCAATGGCCACGGGGAAACCGGATTATGTCGAACGGCTTGAGAAGCCGGATAAGCTTCATGACCTGTTGCCCGAGACGGATTTTGTCGCCATCTGTTGTCCACTTACTAAAGCGACGTTCAAGATGATAGGCGAAGCTGAATTTCAGAAAATGAAGCCTTCCGCGCATATCATTAACATCGCGCGCGGAAAAATCATTGATGAAGCGTCGTTAATCCGCGCTTTACAGGAAAAACGCATCGCCGGCGCGGGTTTAGATGTGTTTGAGCAAGAGCCGCTTCCAGCGGATAGTCCATTGTGGAAAATGCCCAACGTCATTATCACAAGCCACGCCGCCGGCGCTTCACCTCCAACAGGTGAGCGAAGTTTTCAGATTTTCTGTGAGAATCTGAGGCGGTTTGTAGCCGGTGAACCGCTAATTAATGTGGTGGATAAAAGAGCGGGATTTTAAACTTCAGTCAAGATAATTGCGACAAGTCGGGGAAGGATGGAATTCTTCCCTTCCTTATCTTTTATTCATCTACTGGTTCGTTTCTTAATTCCGTATAGGGTTTATGGGGCAATAATCATAACGTAGCGGCGTGCCTCCGTGCCGCCAGCCAGTTGTCGCCACTGAGGGACGACGCTACGGGATTTCCACTCAGGTGAAAACCCTATACGAATTTAAAAAATAGACCACTACTTGTGCTCTCAAAACTCAGGAAGGCCAGGGTTTTGATTGATTAAAAAGAGAAGGGGTTGTTTACAGTCATGAGCGCAAATAATTATGAACAGCGTGACGACTACAAAGCCATTGTAAAAAATGCCGCGCTTGACGAAAAGACTTTTCTGAAGCTGACATTGAGTAAGAAGCTCAATGAGGACGCTACTCCATGGATTAAAATTAGTGTGCGCCCGGTTCTCATTAAGGGACACAGGCAGATGCAGTTTTCGTATTTCGACCCGAAGAAGAATATAACCAAGAACTTTACTGAGGATGAACTGCAGAAACATTTGGATGAGGTTCTCACGCTTCCCTTCACCCAGATTCACGTGCAGTCTACATCAGGTGATATTCATATAAGAATCACACAGAAGGGAAAAGTGTTAATCTCAAGGGGGAAAAGCTCGCGCAAGGAACTGGAACCTATCCTTTTACACAACCGCGTGAAGCGTTATCCATTGTCCGCGAATAGCCCAGATGCCTTCCTTGAAGCCATTGGCATAATGGACAAACAGGGCAAGGTCAAATATTCGATGCAGGGAAAGTTTAAGCAGATTAATGAATTTTTAAGAATAGTGCAACAGGCGGTTACCAATAACCATCTTGCTCAACAGCCGATTCATATCGTCGATTGCGGGTGTGGAAATGCGTACTTGACCTTTGCTGCTTATTACTATTTGAGCCAGGTGTGTAGCTTGCCGGTCTATCTGGTGGGTATTGATAAAAACGAGGAAATCATAAGCCAGTGCCGCAGACTCCGAGATTCACTCGGATGGTCTGGTTTAGAGTTTCAGATGTCGAGCATCGTGGAGTTCGTGCCTGTTGTTCCTCCGGATATGGTCTTGAGTCTACACGCTTGCGATACCGCTACTGACGAAGCGATTGCGCAAGGAATTTTCTGGGGGAGCCGCGTAATTCTGGCAGCGCCTTGCTGTCAGCATGAACTCCACTGTCAGCTCAAAGCACCGTTATTTCAACCTGTACTCCGGCATGGGATATTGAAGGAGAGATTGGCAGACCTTCTAACAGACACTTTCCGCGCGCTGGTGTTGCGTATCATGGGATACCGTACAAGCGTGTTCCAATTTGTCTCTCCTGAGCACACATCGAAAAACCTGATGATTAAGGCAGAAAGGGGCCTGGAGCCAGGACATACTGCTTCTGTCCAGGAATACAAGGCGCTCAAGAATTTTTGGCATGTTTCGCTATTCATCGAGCAGTTACTTGGAGAGGAAATTCAGCGATTTCTTGGGACACTTTAGCAATTTTCCGGCATGTTTCAAATTTTCTCAAAAATTAGTTGACGAAGTGATGAGTGATGAGTGATAAGCGATAAGTAAAAAATCACTCATCACTCATCAGCCCGAAATGTAAATTATTTTCTGAAACATGCCATTAAGGTGAAAGTATGAACAGAAAAGATTTAACAAGTGAGTTACAAAATAGCCCAATGCGTAGTACAGACGTGCTGGTTATCGGCGGCGCTGGGGCAGGCTTGAGAGCTGCTGTCGCTGCGGCGGAGCAAGGCGTAAAGGTAACATTAGCCTCGAAGTTGCCTGCTGGTGGAATGAGCAATACGGCTATAATGGCAGGTTGGTTCACTCGTTCTACGGAAAAGAGTTCAGATGAACTTTTCCAGCAAGTTGTTCATATCGGCGGCTATCTCAATAATCAACGCCTCGTCGAAGTTTTCGTGCGGGAAGTTCAGGATAAAATGCCTCAGTTGCAACAATATGGCGTGGATTTATTTTCAGAGGATATCTCTTCCCGCGTCGATAAGCCGGGGCATTACCAGGTGAGACGGATAGAGGGCAAAACGCGGGGGTATGGTCTGACGCAACCACTCAGAGAGACTGCCGAGAAACTCGGCGTTGAGATACTTGATAACGTCATGGTGACTGAGCTTTTGACTTCTAACCAGTCTGTCGTTGGCGCGACTGCCGTTGATTTGGAAAAGAAGCAATTTTTCGCTATATCGGCAAAATCCGTTGTCCTTGCGACTGGCGGGGGCGCATGCGCTTATGAACGCAACGATAATGCCGAGGGAACAACCGGCGATGGCTTTGCTCTTGCGTACAGAGCAGGCGCGGAATTGGTGGATATAGAACTTATCAGTTTCAATACCCCGCGCGCGCGAATGGAGGAAATTTTCACGGTAAAAAATCCGCTAAATGAAGAAATTCTGAGAGTAGGTGGATGCCACTATTTTTTGGGGGGAGTTAAGATAGATAAGCAAGCCCATTCAAGCCTGGACGGATTATATGCCGCGGGTGAAGTCACCGGCGGACTTTTCGGCGCGGCGCGCTTGGGCGGTTCAGCAATGGCGGATACTATCGTCTTTGGCGCAATCGCGGGACAAAACGCCGCTGAAAGAGCAAAATCTATCAGTATCCCAGTTATTGACCAAAATCAGGTTGAGGCGGAAGAAAAATGGTTGAACCATAAGTTTAACCGCGACCGATCGCCTGAAGAGGTTGCACGTAAAATCGGAAGTATCCTTTGGAGATACGCTGGGACGATGAAAACTGATGCAACGCTAAAGAAAGCACAACAAGAATTGGATGCTATGATTCCGATGGTCAATGCTCAACGCGTACAGAACATGACTGACCTTCGCACTGCCGTCGAAGCGCGCAATATGCTCGACCTTGGACGGATAATTGTGGCGGCGTCAATTCTTCGCCAGGAAACCAGAGGATGTTATTGGCGGATAGATTATCCTAAACCAGATAACGACAATTGGCTGAAGAATATCACTGTCTGGAAAGATGATGACGTGCCCAAAACAAAAATTCAAGACGTTATCATGACAAAACTGTGTACGCCAACCGACCCACCGATAGGGCCTGGGTGCTTTTGGTATACAAGATGAGAAAACAAACTTTTCTTTCCAAACTTCTTCTTTTTCTAAAACCAAAAACGTCCTGTCGCCGAATTTGCTAAAATTCTGGCAACAGCGGACTTTAGTCTGTTCACTTCGTTCAGCAGTTTACTTCGTAAACCGCCTTTTTTCGAGTAAGCGTGGTGATTTATCACAACGTCAAGGATTTTTAAGTTGATGCGTATGGGGCAACAATGAGACCGTTGCATAAAATGAAGCCAGTATTTATAAGGGTTCAAAATAAAGATCCAGTCAAATAGTGGGTTTGCGCCCAACTTGACAAATTGCCCAATCTCGCATGGCACTTGATACTTTAAATTGACATTATATAGAAATTTGCCAAAAAGAACGGCTTAACGCAAAGACGCAAGGACGCCAAGGCGCAAAGACAACCCCCTGCCCCCTTTTCTAAGGGGGACTACTTTGCGTCTTTGGCGGTTTACGAAGTAAACTGCTGAACGAAGTGAACAGATTTTTTTGTCAAAAAGATACCTCAAACCCCCATCAATACTGGATCTCGTTTGCAACGTTCTCGCAACAATTATATCTAACCCTTTAGCCTCTTAGTCCTTTTGCGCTTAGGGAGAACTCACATGCATCTCAAACAGAAATTAGCGTATATGGCGTTAGGTGGTTTATTGGTAATGGTGCAATTGGCGCCGAGTATTATAAGTGGGATGGCAATAGCGCAGAAAATCGCTGAAGAGGAAGGAAAACCGATGTTCCGCAACGGGATTGATGCAAACTACTGGCTTTATCTTGCCACCGAAAAATACGATTCAGCGGATTGGTCAGATGTTGCCTGGAAAAATGGAATACAAAAATGGTATGATGGGAACGAAGAGATAAATCCGTATGACTTTTTGCACAAAAAGGGAGTGAATGCTTTTCGGGTTCGGCTCTGGGTAAGCGAGGATGGACCGCATGGGTTAAAATATGCCACAGAGATTGCGCATGCTGCCCAGAAAAGCGGGCTCAAACCTTATCTTGTCATTTTTCTTAGCGACAGGTGGGCGGATTTTACCAAACAGCCTCGTCCAAAGATTTGGCGCGAATTAGACTCAGAAGCATTGAAACAAACCGTTCGCGATTATTGCGAGAAGGTAGTTCGGCATTTCCAGAACGAAGGGATTGAGATTGATATGTACGCAATCGGCAATGAAACTGACTTGGGCATTTGCGGCGCATTTCCACCATCAATTCAAAGTGTATCCGATACAGAGCGTATCAAAGCCTGGACAGAATCCGCAGAGATTATCAAATCCGCAATTGCCGGCGTTAAATCCGCCGACCCAACCGGAAAGATTATGCTTCATATTGCGATGACCTGGGTTTACGATTTCGCGCTCGGCTACTTCGGTTTTATGTCTGATGCTTCGCGAGCTCAGGATGGAGTTGAGTTTGACTATATCGGACTCTCGTACTATCCCTCCAGCCCGGCGATGAAAGAGATTTGCACAATCGAAGCGCTTGATTCTTTCGTCAGCAACTTGTATAATCAATTTAAACGGCCGATTATCATTGCTGAATATGCTTTTCCTCATACAGCAGATTTAACTCACGCCTTTTTCAAGGACTGGAATTATCCTGTTTATGGCTATGACCCAACCCCCGAGGGACAGCGGTTGATGCTTTCGACATTTCTTTCCTGGGCAAGAAAGCACCCGCACGTTTATGGAACCTATTACTGGAGCCCTGAATGGTATGTTCCCACGAATTCGCCTATCGAAGCCGGATGGGGGCCAATGTGCCTTTTTGGCCCTGACGGGAAAGCTTTACCAGCCGTTGAGAGCTTTTCAAATGACCCTTGAAAAGGGTTGAAACCTTTTCAAGGGTCGTTACCTTGTGGCGCAGACCGTAAGCCGAAGGCGTCGGTGAGCGAAGCGAACATTCTTGTCTGCGATAATCGGCAGGCAGGAATGCCTGCCCCACGTAGATTCATGGAAAATCTGCGAAAGTATAGTAATAAAAGTAAATTCTAATATCATAAACATAGGAGGTAAAGAAAAATGTCAAAGAATAGATTCAAAATTGTCGTTTAATCTGCTTTGTTCTTAATAGGCATGACGGCGGCAATACCATCATTCACTCAAAATAATCAAGAAACTCGATTTGACTCTACCTGGGAGCTGGAGGTGTATGAGTCAAGAGAGTGGGGGGAAGCTCCTAAACTGCTGGGGCGGACTCCGACTACCGACGGCGCAGGCGTGCTCATTTCTGCTGACGTGGACTGGTATGTCCAGCCGGTGAACAGAAACTTGACTGATGAAGACCTTTATGCGTTGGTTGCGGAACTTAAGCAACGCTCTATTCTGGAACTCAGCTTAATGGAATGCTACCGGATAACCGACGCTGGGCTTGCTCACCTTAAGGAACTTAAAGGGCTGACGACGCTCGACCTCTGGGGCACGCAGATAACCGACGCTGGGCTTGCTAATCTTACGGAGCTTAAAGGGCTGACGTCGCTCGACCTCATCAACACGCAGATAACCGACGCTGGGCTTGCTCACCTTAAGGAGCTTAAAGGGCTGACAGAGCTCGACCTCAATGGCACGCAGATAACCGACGCTGGGCTTGCTCAACTTAAGGAACTTAAAGGGCTGACAGAGCTCGACCTCGATGGCACGCAGATAACCGACGCTGGGCTTGCTCAACTTAAGGAACTTAAAGGACTAACGGAGCTCAACCTCTGGAACACGCAGATAACTGGCGCTGGGCTTGCTAACCTTAGGGAGCTTAAAGGGCTGACGGCGCTCTTCCTCAACAATACGCAGATAACTGGCGCTGGGCTTGCTAACCTTAAGGAGCTTAAAGGGCTGACGACGCTTAACCTCAACCAAACGCCGCTAACCGACGTTGGGCTTGCTAATCTTAGGGAACTTAAAGGGCTGACAAAACTCAGACTCCATGGCACGCAGCTAACCGACGCAGGGCTTGCCAATCTTAAGGAGCTTAAGGGGCTGACGATACTCATCCTCAGCGGTCCGAAGCTAACCGATGCAGGGCTTGCCAATCTTAAGGAGCTTAAAGGGCTGAGGTGGCTCCACCTCGGAGGCACGAAGATAACTGACGCTGGACTGGAGGAACTTCGCTCCGCTTTGCCGAAGTGTAAGATTTCTCGGTGAGGCCCGCAGTCAATAATGCTTGAAAAGGGTTCAACCCTTTTCAAGGAACACTAATAACCAACTACGTAATTCCTCAACGTTTCTATTTTTTCGATTGTAGCTTCGATGACATCGCTTGGGAAGATTTGGGAAACGTGAAACGTGAAACGTGAAACGTGAATAGCCCCTTAGGGTGAGCATCGCCCACCAAAACCAAATCTGGTGAACGGCGCCCCCTACGCATCAAGCTAAGAAGCTGTCTGAAAAATCTGTTATTGTCATTGCGAGGTCGCGAAGCGACCGAAGCAATCTCGTAATTGGCTCCTACAAGAGAGATTGCTTCGTCGTTCCGCTGGCGCTTCACTCCTCGCAATGACATTTCTCAATTTCAAACTCTACAATATTCAGGAGGATAACATGAAACAATATCATTTCACGGGCGGGCGTCCTGACCCTGAATCGTTTCCCGTACAGGGACTTATCGACGCCGCAGCAGAGATTTTAAAAGCAAGAGGGCCAGAACTGACTCAGTATCCCGGAGACAAAGGTTACATCGGTCTGCGAGAGGTTGCGTCCAGCCGATTTGAACATCGGGAAGGTGTGCCGCTGCCTCTCGATAATATCTCCATTACATCGGGTTCGATGCAGTCTCTCGAACTGATTATGAGAACGTTCGTCCAACCCGGCGACACGGTCATCACTGAAGAATTATGCTATTCTGGGACATTGGGGCTGTTTCGACATCTGAAAGCGAACATTGTAGGCGTCGAACTTGATGAAGTCGATGGGATGGACATGAGAGCTTTAGAGGCGTCTCTGAAAGAGTTGGCGAGCAAGAACATCAAGCCCAAGCTGATTTATACGACCTCCAACCATCAAAATCCCACCGGGGCTATTCTCGCCTTGCCGCGCCGAAAGCGGATGATTGAATTAGCTAAGGAATATGAGATAATGATTGTCGAAGATGACTGCTACGGCGACATTGACTTTGAACCCAAAGTTACCCCTCCTGCCATCTGGGTGTTGGATGATTCCGACTCAGTTATCTTTGTAGCGACATTTTCAAAGATTTTGGGTCCAGGTATAAGATTGGGCTATTTTTGCGCCCCTAACCGTTTCCTCGGGCCGATTCTCAATGACAGATGGGACGCCGGCACCAGCGCGCTATCGAGTTTCATTGTTGCAGAATATTTCAAGTATAATCTGTGGAGTCATGTCAACAAGACCAACGCAATTCTCAAAGCCAAACGAGATGCTGTCATTGAGACATTTGAAGAATATTTGAGCGGAATTGCCACCTGGACACGTCCGCGCGGCGGCTTATTCATCTGGGTCAAACTTCCAGAAACGACTGACATGAAGAAACTTCAGGAACTTGCGAGTAAGCATAACATCGGCTACAGCAACGGCCAAGCGTTCCACGCCCGCAGCGAACCAATGAAGGCGATTCGTTTGGCGTATGGTTCGTTGCCGTTGGATGATATTCAGGAAGGGATTACATTGCTTTCGCAGTGTATCCTTGATGCGCAGAAGGGCTAAACGGCAAGATGGCTAAACGGCAAGATGGCTAAATAGAGAAACCTGCCTCCTTGCCGTCTTGCCCCCTTGCCATTTTTTATTCGGAGGTATCATAAAGATGCTCAGAGTTGGAATGATAGGATGCGGAGAGATAGCCGTCGCCAATGCGCGGTCGATTCATAACGCCCAAAATGCCTGCATTGCTATGGCGATGGATGTGGTTGAAAATGTCGCCAAGGACATCGGTGAAAAGTACAACGCACCTTATACGACGGATGTCAAAGAATTGCTTGCCAATCCTGATGTTGATGCGGTGATTATCTCCACGCCGCATTACCTTCATGCGCCTTTAGCAATTCAATCAGCCGAAGCAGGCAAGCATGTAATGGTTGAGAAACCTATCGCTATCAATCTCAAACAAGCTGATGAGATGATTGCTGCATGCGAGAAAGCAGGCGTATTACTGTCAGTCTGTTTTGTTTCCCGTTACAGCGCTTCAACCGTCAAATCCCAAGAGTTAATTGAACAAGGTGTCATAGGCAAAATTATCGGGATAAAGATTTCCGGCATGAGCAATAAACCAGAACATTACTGGCATGGTGGATATTCCGGCCGAGTGAAAACCGATTGGCGACAGCAATTAGACAAAAGCGGCGGCGGTTATTTGATAATGAATTTAGTGCATAACATCGACAGGTTGCGCTATATCACCGGTCTTGAGGCTGTGCGCGTCTATTCGGAATACGATACTTTCGTAACGCCGGTCGAAGTAGAAGACATGCTGAACGTCGTTATTCGTTACAACAACGGCGCTATCGGTAGTATCGACGGCAGTTCAGGCGCGGTGGGCGGCGAGAGCTTTGGCGATAGAATTTATGGTACAGAGGGGCAAATTGTCAGTAGCAATCCGCTTCGAGTGTGCACGACAAAATCCGTGGAGGGTTTGAACGCCAATGAGTGGAACTCGATTAAATTAGAAGAGGCTTACGATTCCAGAGTTAGGTTCATTGAGGAATTTGCCGAAGCCGTGTTTGCTGGCAAGCAGCCGCCAATCACAGGTCACGATGGCCGTGCCACGCTGGAAATCATCGTCGCGGCTTACGAATCGGGAAAACGAAAATCGGTTGTAGAGTTGCCGATGTAATATGACTCTGGTAACCAAACTTTTCTCTTCCACTTATTTCTTTTGATTAAACTTTTCTTTCTGAAAGAAAAGTTTGCAAGAAAAGTTCCATCATAAGAAATAAGAGGAAGAATGTAAATTAAAACGAGATGCAGCCGTATCTATCTCCAGGTTGAAATTTTGAGACATAGGTGATACGTGATGCGTGATACGTGAATAATACCAATCACGTTTCACGGTTCACGCATCACGTTTTACGCTTCACTTTTTCTCATTGACAAAACCATCCTCTTGGGATATAATAATTACATAACATAATCAAATTCAGGTGCTTCCTATGAAGTCAATATTTTTATGGTCATTAGTTATTTTTGGTTTATTATTGGTATTGAATGCTCAATGCCTGGCTGGTACCTGGCGGGATGATTTTGATGACGGAAATTACAAAGAGGAATGGAAGATATACAATCTAAATCGAGCGGTTGAAAATTGGAGCACAAAAAACGGCGAAGTGGTTGGCGAGATATTTCAACCGGGCTTTATGAGTCTATTGCTTACTGGAAATGATACCTGGAAAGCACAAACAGTCGAATGCCGGGCGAAGTTCGTCAAAGAAGCCCAAGATGCTGCCGCTGAATTAGGCTTGTCGCTCTACGATGGCGGAGACGAGGAAAATCGCTATCTCTTCGTTATTAATTTAACTCTGGGACTTGTCAGCATCAACAAGGAGACTAAAGGGCAATGGGCTTCTGCACATTTCATATTTCCTTCAGAAATAGATACATGGTATACCTTGAAGGCGACAGTTGGAGAGCAAGAGCTAAAGTTCCAGGTGAATGAAGAAACGTTCACGGGACATGAGCAGGATGAACCCCTTAAATCGGGGCGGGTTGGGTTGATAGTTGCTAATGCTAGGGCAAATTTTGACGATGTGGTTATCTCGGGACCTGGAATCCCCAATGGCGGGCCTGGCAAGGTCAAAGCCGTACAATCGCGTGGAAAATTAGCTGCGAAGTGGGGGCAGTTAAAAGCTGGAAAGTAGTAACTACTCCTCGCTAAAGCGGTTTCTTTTGATCAAACTTTTCTTTATACGAATTTTGGCATGTTGAAACATGCCAAATTTGGTTACTCAAGGAAGGAAAGAAAGTAAACAAGATTCCCCCTTTCCTTCCTTTCCTTCCCTTCCATCCTCACTTCACAACTTCCTTTTTCCATAATAATAGACGCTAACTACAAAAGTCACATCAGCATATTCTCGGCAACAATTCACCAGCCAGCATGTCAACGATTCTGGTACCGCCGATGACGGTTTTTAATAAAACTCTTTTGGGTTCTGTAATCACCTCGCCGATAATTTTAGAATCGCGCCCGTATTTATTTTCCCTCATTTTCATCAAAATTTGTGAGGCATTCACTTCTGGCACAATGGCAACTAATTTCCCTTCATTAGCGACATAGAGGGCATCATAGCCTAATAATTCACAGGCGCCTCTTACTGGCTCTTTGATGGGAATTTTTGTCTCATCAATTAGGATGCCCACGTTGGATTGAGTTGCTAACTCATTCAGGGTGGTTGCTAATCCACCCCTGGTGGGGTCGCGAAGGCAATGGATATTTGTAGTTACAGAGAGCATATCGGTGACCAATGAATTCAATGGCGCGCAATCGCTTGTTATAGGAGCGTCAAACTCCAGTCCTTCTCTCCTGGACATGACGGCAATTCCGTGTTCACCTATGCTTCCGCTGACAATCACCTTGTCGCCTACTGTTGCATTGTTGCCTGAGATATTTATGTTTCTACTGAGAAAACCAATTCCTGAAGTATTAATGAACAACTTATCTGCATGTCCTCTATTGACAACCTTCGTATCGCCAGTGACGATTTTGACGTTGGCTTCTTCGGCTGCCTGTTGCATAGAAGCAACCACTTTCCGCAATATATCTATCTCAAGACCTTCCTCAATAATGAAGCCTACGCTCAAATAGAATGGAGTGGCCCCGCTCATAGCCAAATCGTTCACGGTGCCGCATACTGCAAGTTTGCCAATATCACCGCCAGGAAAGAAGATGGGGTCAATGACGTAAGAATCCGTAGTATACGCAAGCCGTAAATCCCCCCTTTCCCCCCTTTGGAAAAGGGGGGTAGGGGGGATTTCAAGAACAGCCCCATCATTCAATTGGTCTAAGGCTGGATTACTGAAGGATTGCAAAAATAATTCGGCGACAAGGTCGTGCGACGCTTTGCTGCCGCTGCCGTGGGCAAGGAGAACTTTATCGGTTTTCAAAAGAGGTTTTGCGTTCATTACTTCGTATAGATACGGCAAAGGGGTAAGGGGGCAAGTAAGAACTTGCTATTTTGCCATCTTGTCTCCTTGCCATTTAACTGCCATACTTGAAATAAGCCGCGCATGTTCCTTCGGAAGATACCATGCATGGTCCAACTGGCTCTTCTGGTGTACATACTTTGCCAAAAAGCGTGCAATCTGTCGGAACCTTTATCCCGCGCAATATTTCTCCACAGAGACAGCCTTTAGATTCGCCGCTTGGACTGACATTTTCTCCCCCTTTAATAAAGGGGGCCGGGGGGATTGCAAAAGCAGATTCAGCATCAAATTGGCGATATTTCTCTTTAAGTTGCAGACCACTTTTGGGGATTATGCCCAATCCGCGCCATCGCGCATCGCAGATGTCAAACACTTCATATAGCACCTTCAAAGCGGTGATATTTCCTGGTGGACGAACTGCTCGTCGATATTCAATCTCCACTTTGGCTTCCTGCTTTTCTATTTGCTGAACTGCCATAAGGATGCTTTGCAGCATATCCAATGGTTCAAAGCCAGCAATCACACACGGAAGGCCGTAATCCGTAGGGATAAACTGGTAAGGACTGGAGCCGATTATCGTGCTTACGTGGCCGGGGCAAAGGAATCCATCAATTCTCACCTCTTCAGCATCCAACAGCGCTTTCATTGCTGGCGGTATCAGTTTGTGAGCCGCCAAAATAAAAAAGTTATCAAGGCCTTCTTTGTCGGCTGATAAGATGGCACTGGCGATGGTAGGAGAAGTTGTCTCGAATCCTATGCCAAGAAGCACGACTTGCTTTGGGGGATTCCGTCGGGCAATGTCCAATGCGTCTAACGCAGAATAAATCACACGAATATCAGCGCCTTGCGCTCGTTCTTTTTCCAGGCTGGTCTTTGAGCCTGGAACTTTAATCATATCGCCAAAAGTAGTCAAGATAACATCTTTTTGCATGGCAAGGTAAAGCGCTTTGTCGATATTCTCGTTGGGTGTCACACACACTGGACAGCCAGGTCCGGAGAGCAGGGAGATGTTTGGGGGCAACATATTTTTAATCCCGCTTCTGAAAATCGCCACCGTATGCGTTCCACAGACTTCCATCAGTCTCATTTCCCTTGTGGAAGTTGCGCTTATGTTAGCAATTATCTTCCTCGCTATTTCTGCGTCCCTGTATTCATCAAGGTATTTCATATTAACCTAAATTCCTCTTTGTTTCTTCCAAATTTTTTCTAAAAGTTCGCAGTTTGGCCATCAATAAACTTCCACATTTTTAACGTTTCCAGAGCTTCATCTTCATCAAGCCGTTGGATAGCGAAGCCAGCATGCAATATGATGTAGTCTCCCACCCTGGCATTATCAACAAGCTGTAGACTCGCTGTTTTGACTATGCCCGCTACATTCACTTGCGCCATATTATCGTTAATACTCATGATTTTGCCAGGTATGGCTAAACAGGAGTTTACATAAAGTAGACTGCTTAGATTCACGAACATTTTCATGTCTCCCTGAAATTTTTCTTTCCTGAGAGATACCACTGACTTTATGGACGAACGCGGACTTAGTTAGCTTTGTCCGCGTTCGTCTATTCAGTCTGCGGTATCTAATTAAGGTATGGCATTTCCGTTAAGTGTTTGACTCACCCCGCAGCCTTGCGAGTTCGGCACGCAGGCGGGCGACTTCAGCTTCGGCGGAACGGCGGGCCTGGACTTCCTGCGCAGCGCGTGTTTCCGCATCACGGCGCAAGGCGGCTTCCTGCGCAGCACGGGACTCAGCATCAGCAACGCGAGTTTCCGCTTCACGGCGTAACGCCGCTTGAGCCTCCTCGCATGTTGGCGCCAACTTTCCTTCCCTATTGTAGAAGCGTAACCAGACGGAAAACTCTCTTTCGTATTCTCCTTCCCACTCACCCAGCCACATCTGTAATTCTTCACTCCACAACCAGCCGTGCTCGTTTGGAAGCAGGGCGTGATAAGCTAAGCCTTCCCCAAGCCGAAAGCCTACTAACCGCCGAACATCAGGGTCATAAGCAAAATACTCTGAAGTCCGAAAGGTACGCTCATACAGCCTTTTTTTCGTTGTCAAGTCCGCAGTCGCTGTTGTCGGGGAGAGCAGTTCAACAATCAAGTCGGGAAAACGTCCGCCTTCTTCCCACGTCTTCCATGAACGACGTTCTTTTTTAGCAACTTCTTTGACTAAAAAGAAATCAGGACCACGGTAATCGTATGTCGTGACCTGCTGAACGCTGAAATACACGAACATATTCCCACCAGCGAAATAGTCATCCCGCAAACCCCACAATTGGTGGGTTAAATCCACCAGCAAATTAATCTGGATACGATGCCAATTGGATTCCAATGGTTCACCATCCTCATCGGGCAAATCGGCTGGGAACTTAAGCGTCTCAATTGGCTGAGCCCATTCGATTGCCTTGCTCATAAACAACACCTCGCTTACCAAACTTTTCTTCCAACTTTTTCTTTCCACATTCCGATTCTTGCGAATCGGCGCATGCCCAAAAGAAATCACTCATCATCCGTCACTTTGTCCGCTATTACAGCTTGCCCCAACGATACTCCGCCATCGTTCGTAGGTACTCTTCTATGAAAATAAGGGGTGAATTTTCTCGCTCTCAACTGAGTGAGAACTTTCGTGATTAGATACCTATTCTGAAAAACCCCGCCGCTGAGAACTACTTCGTCAATGTTATTTTGCGTTCTGATTCGTTCACAGGTTTCTACAATAAAATCAGCAACGGTGTTGTGAAATTTGGCCGAGATAATTTCCCTGGGTACGCCTCTTTGAAGGTCAAAAACAATTTCGCGAAACATTTTTCGCACATCGATGATGTCAACACCATTCTCCTTTTCGATTTTGTAGCCATATATCTCTGACGTATGCGCATTAGCTATCATTTCCAATTCAATAGCGGCTTGCGCTTCGTATGTAGCAACCTCCCGCAGACCAATCAATGACGATACTGCATCAAACAATCGCCCGCAGCTTGAGGTTAAAGGTGAATTGATGCCACGTTCAATCATCCTTAACAGCATCATTATTCTTTTTTTATCAAGTCTCTTAAAAAGAGGGGTCTCAACATTCAAGAACTCTTCCCCGAAAGCTAAATACAAATAGCTTAGCGCTATTCGATATGGTTCCTTAATAGCAACGTCACCGCCGGGAAGAGGGATGTACTTCAAATTAGCGCATTTGTGAAAATCGCCTTCATCTGAAAGCAAAAATTCACAACCCCAAATCGCTCCATCTACACCGTAACCAGTACCATCACAAGCAACACCAATGACTTTAGAATTCCGAATTCCGATTAAACCATTTTCTGCCATGCAACTGACTATATGGGCATGATGATGCTGCACTCCAACAAGCTTTACATTTTCTTGAGCATACGCAAGCGCGTATTTGGTGGAGAGATATTCAGGGTGCAAATCGTAGGCTACAATTTTAGGATTAACGCGGAACAATCGTTTGAATTGTTCGATGGCATCCTGGTAATAATTGAAGGCTTCAATGTTTTGTAGGTCGCCAATATGTTGGCTTAGGAAAGCATGATTTTCCTTAGTAAGGCAGAACGTATTTTTTAATTCAGGTCCACACGCTAATACCTCCTGCATGGAAAAATTCAGGTCAATAGGGAAAGGAGCATAACCTCGTGACCTTCTTATTATAACCTCGCGACCATTCAGCGTTGAAGTCACGGAGTCATCGCATCTCATCCGCACATCGCGGTTGTGCATGAGAAAATAGTCAGCCAAATCAGCTAATCTTGTCCTGGCCTCTATATTGTCAATAGCTATTGGCTCCTCACTTATGTTACCGCTTGTCATTACCAATGCCAATATGGGGCTATCAAGTAGAAGATAATGCAGAGGCGTATAGGGAAGCATGAAGCCTAAATAATTGTTGTTGGGAGCGACTAATTCGGAAATCGGGCAATTGGACAATTTTTTCAGCAGCACAATCGGTCTCTGCACACTTTCCAGCAGTTGCTTCTCTTCCTCTTCGATATAACAATATCGTCTTATTTTGTTTAGATCTCGCGACATAATGGCGAAGGGCTTGAAAGTACGCCGCTTTCTTTTTCGCAACAGCGCCACAGCGTCATCGTTTTCGGCATCGCAGGCTAAGTGAAATCCTCCCAGGCCCTTCACTGCCACAATCTTGCCCTCTTTTAGCAATTTAATAGTCTCTCTGATGGGTTCATCGCATTCTATCGGACCAGTTTTATCCTCTATCGTTACCGAAGGCCCACAGACAGCGCAAGCATTCGGTTGAGCATGAAACCTCCTGTTCGTCGGGTCATCATATTCCGCTTGACACAGAGGGCACAGCTTGAATTTGCGCATGGTTGTCTTTTCTCTGTCATAGGGAATGGCTTCAATGATAGTAAAGCGAGGGCCGCAATTAGTGCAGTTGATGAAGGGATACCGGTAGCGACGGTCCTGAACCGCGAAAAGTTCCTTCTGACAAGCAGCACAAGTGCAAACATCAGGAGAAATTTTAATATACTTGCCTTTGTCACCCTCGCTATGTTCGCTTCGCTCAGCGCTTACTTCGTGAAGCGCTTTGATAACAAACCTCTCATAGCCAATGAGCGGAAGATATTCCACCGCAACGGAATCAATCATCGCCAAAGGAGGAGCTTTCTTGGGAATTGCGTCGATGAAGGTTTCTAACGCTTGCTTTTCTCCTTCAACGTCAATACTCACGCCCTCCGTTGAATTCAGCACCCAACCATGGAGTGAATGCGCTGTGGCAAGGTTGTAAATGAACGGCCGAAAACCTACGCCTTGTACTATACCTCTGATGAGGATTTGGGCTCTTTCTTTCAATTCCTTCCTCGTAATACAAACTGAAACGTGATAAGTAATGAGTGAAACGTGAAACGTGATAAATATAAAATCACTCATCACGTTTCACACATTTAGACTGCATCTCTTGAAGCCAATCTACCCAATCCTCAATTCCCTCGCCGGTTCGACAGGAAACTTCGATAACTTTCAGAGTGGAATCAATTTTTTCGATATCAGAGTAAAACTGTGTTCGCTCAAAATCTACGTAAGGCAATAAATCGATTTTGTTTAACACGATACAACCCGATTTACGAAAAAGCAGAGGATACTTCAGCGGTTTATCATCGCCTTCAGCAACGCTCAGAACGCCGACTTTGGCGAATTCACCAAGGTCAAACTCAACGGGACAGACCAGATTTCCAACGTTCTCAATGAATAAGATGTCAATATCTTCCAAATTCAAATCCGCGAGCGACTGACGAACAAGATTTACCTGCAGATGGCACTCGCCATCGGTATGTAATTGAACAACTGGCACATCTAAACGCGCGATACGTTCGGCATCTCTTATTGTGGCGATGTCTCCCTCTACCACAGCGATAGAAAGTTGCGGTTTTAATTTTTCGATTGTTCTTTCCAGTAGGGACGTTTTTCCAGAACCTGGAGAGCCTATCAAATTTAATGCTAACACGCCTTTTTCACGCAACAGATTGCGAGTCTGCAGGGCGATTTCGTCGTTGGCTTCCATAACATTGCGCAAAATTTTAATTTTCATACCTCACCCCCGCCCCCTCTCCACAAACTTGTTGACTTGTTTTTTTCATAATCCACCATGAAAAAAATAAAACAGTGGAGAGGGGAGTTAGTTCTCCGTTTCAATCGTTTCGATAATCAGCTCATCCCCCGCTATTACTTCAGCATCCGCCACCTGGCAATCAGGGCAAATAAAAAAATAATTCTCCACTTCAAAACGTCCTCTACACCTTTTGCATTTAGCAACAATGGGTGTCTGAACCATAACCATTTCAGACCCCTCCGCGATTGTCCCTTGCGTTGCAACACTATAGCAGAATTGGAGAGTATCAGGGATAATTTGCCATAATTTGCCCACCTTGAGTTGAATTGAATTTACCTTGTGAACCTGGTATTTTTCCGCTTCTTTTAAAACAGTTGCCAGGATGGATTCAACAATAGACATTTCGTGCATAAATATAAACATCCTGTCCCCATAGGGGCTATCGAATGACGGAGGATTGTCGATTGATGATTGAAAAAACAATCGACAATCGACAATCATCAATCAAAATGCGATGGGCGCGGGCTGGGCCCATGAACATGATATTTTCTCATTAGAGTCTGGAAGTTTTGTCGGAGCATTCCAACATCTTCCGCTGCTCTTGTCACATTCCAACCATTTCTTTTTAGAGCTTCAACGACAAATAACCTTTCTACATCTTCTACCGCTTTCTCTCTGAGTGTTTTTTTTATCTCTTTTAACTCGTCGCTGGTTCTGGGAATCGCTACGACGGTGTTGTTCGCTTTACTCTGGATAAATGATAACTGTCCGGGTAGAACTGTTTTTTCGTCAATGGTTACAACTATCCGTTCTATTAAATTCTCCAGTTCTCTTATATTGCCGGGCCAATTGTAATTCACCAATAGCGCCATTGCTTCAGGAGATATATTGCTGACATTTTTATTGGCTTCCTTGCTATATTCTTCCAGAAAATGACAGGCTAATATTGGGATGTCTTGCTTTCGTTCTCGTAATGGTGGTAGATAGATGGGAACAATATTTAGGCGATAAAATAAATCTTCTCGGAATGTTTCTTCTGCCACCATTGCTTCTAAATTCCTATTTGTTGCTGCGATGAGCCTTATATCAACCTTCTTAACTTCTGTTCCACCTACTCGCATAAACTCCCGTTCTTGCAATACTCTTAAAAGTTTTTTCTGCACACTCAGGCTGATATTACCAATCTCATCTAAAAACATCGTGCCACCTGAAGCAATTTCAAACAGCCCTGGTTTGTCCATAGTAGCGCCTGTGAACGAACCTTTTACATGCCCAAACAGTTCGCTTTCCAGTAGATTTTCTGACAAAACAGCACAATCTACTGTAACAAATTGCTTGTCTCTTCGTAAGCTACTTTGGTGTATAGCTCTAGCGATAACTTCCTTTCCTGTGCCGCTTTCTCCGTAAATCAAAATGGTGCTATCGGTGGGCGCCACTTTTTCTATCAAGGTATAGATTTCCTGTATACTCTTGCTATTTCCTACAATGTTATTATTAAACTTATAGTTATCTTGCAATTGTTGACGCAAGCGTTGGTTTTCACGAATTAGCTCCCGGTTATCTAATGCTCTTGCTACAACAATGTTTAGTTCCTCTGGCGTGAACGGTTTGAGAACGTAATCAAAGGCGCCTAACCTCTGCGCCTTCACCGCCGTTTCTATAGCTGGATAGCCGGTAATCATTATTACAGTTATCTCTGGATAGCTTTTCTTGATAGCCTGTAACACTTCTATACCATCCATCTCGGGCATTTTTAGGTCGATGAGCGCTAGGTCAAAAGTCTCTCCTTTTATTTTTTCCAGCGCTTCTTTACCACTAAATGCTGTTTTTACTGTATGTCCTTCCTCAGTTAGCGTTATCTCACAACTTTCACCGACGATTGGGTCATCGTCAATTACCAAAATGTTTGCCTTGTAAGACATCTATTCACACCTCTAAGTGAGTGAGTGAGTAAGTGAATGAGTGGGTTTTATTACCCACTTACTCACCTACACACTCACCCTAACACATCCGCTTGCGTCTATTCAGTCTTTGGTATCCAACTCCACAGGTAACTTAACAACAAAGGTAGAACCCTTCCCTACTTCACTTTGTACTTCTATCGTACCGTTATGTTTCTCAATAATCCCATGACTCACAGAAAGCCCCAAGCCAGTTCCTTCTCCTACCTTTTTGGTTGTAAAGAAAGGGTCAAATAACTTATTAAGATTCTCTTTCGGAATTCCGCATCCGGTATCAGTAAATTTAATCTCGATATATCTACCATCAACAATACTATCGCTGGAAATAATTAACAGTCCACCATTGGGCATCGCATCCAGAGCGTTTAATATAATGTTCATCAAGACTTCCTGAATTTGATTCGCATCCACTATTATCATCGGTAGTTGTTCCTTTAGTTCTGTAAGTATTTTGACATTTTTCATTAAAGCTTGATGTTCTATGAGTAACAACGTATCCTTTACGATTTTGTTTATCTCCGTAAGTTTCTTTTCCGACTCTGTTTGCCGTGCAAAATCTAAAAGTCCTCTTATAATCTTTCTACAGCGCATTGTTTCATTTATAATTATCTCTGAATATTCCTGAACCAGATTGATTTCACCGGCTTTTTTCTTCAGAAAATACCCGTGGGTTAAAATACCGGTCAACGGATTGTTTATCTCATGGGCTACTCCTGCCGATAACCGCCCTACAGACGCCAATTTCTCTGCCTGGAGCAGTTGTTTTTGTAATCTGGCAAGTTCAGAGATATCCCTAAAGATAAAGAACCCAATAACCAGGGCAATAATAGACGCGCTTGTTACGGCTATGGCTACCATAATTTTTGTTGTTTCTTTAGTCTCGCTTATTTTTTCTATCTCTTTTTTCACTTTCTTCCTTGCGTCTTCGGCCATTTTAGGTACTAGCGCTTGCAATTCACGAGCAACGGGCACTAAAGGGATGTTTTCTGATATATTATTTTCCTTGGGAAGTTTCACTGCCTTATTGAATTCTTTGAGATACTCGGTTGTCAACTCATTAATTTTATCCAGGCTAGCAGGTATTTCAATGTAGGATTCTACATCTTTTATCTGCTTGATGTTGCTTCTTATTCTTTCTACCTCGTTTTGCACTTGTTTAATATATTTATCTTCCTGGCGAAGAAAAAAATTCTTTTCCGCTCGTCTACATTCCAATGTCGCTATTTCTATTTGGCTACCACATTTCTCCACCACCCCATAAACTTCTCCCACGAGATGTGATATTTTGTTAACCTTACTAAAATTGATTACTGCCCCTGCTCCAAGTATTCCGGTTAGCACGATGATAGATAAAAATCCGAGTATCAACTTCGTCTTAATTCTAACATTCACTTGCTGTTCGTCCTCCCAGAGAATCACATTATCACCACTATATCGTGGACGTGAAAAGCGCAAGGCCTTTCCAAATATGCTATGACGAAGCTTGTGAGCTAAAGAAAATATTTGACGCAGAAGCGGCTTCTGAGGTTTGTTTTGTTTAACTGCGTCCTCTTTCATACGAAAATTCCTTCTTTCCAAAATGATAAAATACTTAGAAACATTACCGCTATGAGGAAATCCATCAGATTACCAGGTTTTGATGTCCATCTGCCGTTCGAGCCAGCGTTTTTGGACTTTTGTAAGTGGGCCAACGTGTTTCTCTATCCATGGAATATCACCGGTTAGCAAGGCAAGTTTTTCGGGACTCGTTAAGTCATACTCATCAAGAGCATCTACCCCGTGATAATACAGGTTAGCGATGAATTCGCTATCGGATGCCGTCCGTTCAAGTACCTTGATTATCTCCGCCTTATGAGTCAGAGATTGTTCTTCGGGCGGTTGGATATTTACTATATCGACCGCTGAGGCCACTGCCTCAAGAAGTTCTTCGGGCGTAAATGGTTTTTCAAGATAATCCGTTGCTCCGAGTTTCATCGCCTGGACCGCTGACCGGACCGTGGCGTGACCAGTGATGATAACCACGGCGAGAGATGGTTTCGCCCGTTTAAGGTCGCGAAGAACCCGCATGCCTCCAATTCCCGGCATGCGGATGTCGGTAAGGACAATGTCGTACTGCTTCTGAAGCGCCCAGTCAAGTCCTTGTCTGCTGTTCGATGTTACATCTACCGTGTAATTCTCCTCCACCAGTATTTTTTTGACACTGTCTAAAATTATCTGTTCGTCATCGATTACCAGAGCTCTGATTGCTTTCATGTTTTCATTCCTTTTTTAATGTGTCCGTTTTTTATCTATCGCTGAAAATTATACATTCTTTCGGAAGAAATGTCAAGCATCTGTTGACTAACCTAGGGATTGATGATTGATGATTGATGATTGTCGATTGGCGCCTCAATCATCAATCAACAATCTACAATCTACAATCTACAATCATAAAATCTGCCTGTGACTTTCGTGGCCTTTCCTCCTATAATAATTCCGCTTTTTCATCAAATCTGAGCGCTAGCGAGATTACACCACTATCATACTCGGTATGCAGAAGGCAACCGCTCTTCTGAAAGACGCGTATCATCGCTGGATTTCCGGCAAGAACTGTAGCCCTGAATCCCCTGATTCCGCGTTCTTTAGCGACGCGCATGAAGAACCGGAATAGATGTGTTCCAATACCTTTTCGCTGGTATTCATCAGCTACAGAAAAAGCCACTTCAGCCATGTTCTCATCAACATCCAACATCCAGTGGGCAGCAGCGATTATAGGAGACGTATCGGATGTCCCCAGAGTGCCAACGATACTGAGAGTTTCTTTATAGTCAACGGCCACTGATTCCTGCGCAACATTATGCGGAAATGCTTTCCTAATCTGGAAAAAGCGCAGATACACCGAACGTTCAGATAGATGGTACAGATATTCTTGAAAGAGCCGCTCATCGCTGGCTTTAGCGGGGCGAAAAAATACCTCAATGTCACCGAATCGCTCTGTGTGTTCCATTTCGACGGGATAGATAGCGCCTTCAGGAATGATTTCATCTTCAAAAAGATATTTTCGCGCTTTTGCCTCAGTAAGAAGCCATTCGCGGAAACGAGGATGGGCAATTTGAATCAGCGCTACAGCGCGTTCGCGCAAGCTCTTGCCGTGGAGGTAGGCTACGCCATATTCAGTCACAACGTAGTGGACATCGCCTCGAGTTGTAACGACGCCAGAACCTTCGCTCAAATGTGGGACAATACGAGAGACTTTCCCGTCTTGAGCTGTTGCTGGAAGAGCGATGATGGGTTTGCCTCTCGGCGCCAGAGCCGCGCCGCGGATAAAGTCAGCCTGTCCGCCTATCCCGCTGTATATCCGATAACCAAGAGAATCAGCGCATACTTGACCGGTAATATCAACTTCCAACGCTGTGTTGATGGCAACCATCTTCTCATTTTTGGCGATGTTTATTGGCGAGGAGTTGTAGTCAACAGGATGAAACTCAAACATCGGATTATTATCGATATAATCATAGAGCCGCCGCGTTCCGATGCAGAAGGTGGCAAGTATCTTACCTTGATGGAATGTCTTTTTGGAGTTGTTCACTACGCCGGATTCGATTAGGTCGATTAAGCCATCAGAAAACATCTCGGTATGGACTCCCAGGTCTCTTTTATCAGCCAGACCATATAGAATAGCATTGGGAATCTTGCCAATCCCTACCTGGATGGTGGAACCATTCTCGACCAGCCGTGTAGCGTGGCGTGCAATTGCCATGGCTATATCATCAGGTTGTGAGGGTGGAACTTCCAAAAGGGGTTCGTCATGTTCAACAATTATGTCAAGTTCCTCAATATGGATAAAACTATCACCGAGAGTACGCGGCATTTGGGGATTGACCTGTGCGATGACGAGTTGGGCGGCTTCAGCGGCGGCTTTCACGGCTTCGACAGAAACCCCGAGTGAGCAAAACCCAAAATTGTCCGGCGGGGTGACCTGTATTAAAGCGGTATCTAAGTACATTCGTCCACTTCTAAACAAATCGGGTATCTCAGAGAGAAAGATAGGAGTATAATCTGCGACTCCTTCATATACAGCGGAACGGACCCCCGGCCCTACGAAGAGAGAGTTGTGGCGAAAATTTCTATCATATTGTTTTTGGGCATGTGGCGCTGGGCCGACGGTGAGCATGTGAACGATTTCCACATCATTAAGGCGCCCGGTTGTCCCTCCCAATTTCACCAGTTCCTCAAGAAGATGTTGAGGTTCTCCACAGCCTGGGCTCAAGAATATTCTACTTCCACTGCGGATTTTCATGAGCGCATCCTTAGCACTCATCTGTCGTTCGGAGTAACATTTTCTCCAATTGCCTACTATCGGCATTGTTCTCATCCTCCGTGGATTGATGATTGATGATTGTTGATTGTTGATTGAAAAAATATTCCTCAATCGACAAGCAACAATCGACAATCGACAATCATAAATCGACAATGGAGTATTGAGCCACCTTCTCCATTTTTCGAGTTATATTCCCTGTATGGTAATGATAGAGACTATGTTCAGCCTTAAGCAGCAAAGGACCTTCAGCATCGGGCAACTCGGCTGACGGCTTATATTCGAGAGGTACGAATTGACCTTTGCCGCGCGAGAATTGCGCGGTGTGAAGCATTGGCGTCCCTGGATGCTCTTTGGTTGGGCAAGGCCATTGTAGTCCAGGTTCCTCTATCCGGTCGTAGGAAATCCCGCCGTAACTGGGGGTCAGAGAAGCTATCTCCGCCATGATTTCAATCGGATGCTTGAAAGCAAAACCTTTGGTGTTCATTTTCTTTGCTATTTCGCAGACTATCCACCAATCGGGTTTTGCATCGCCGACGGGTTCTATCGCTTTCCTTATGCGCTGGACACGACGTTCGGTATTTGTGAACGTTCCGTCCTTTTCTGCGAAGGTTGCCCCAGGTAACACAACATCGGCGTACTGGGCGGTCTCAGTGAGGAATAGGTCCTGAACGACTAAAAATTCCAGTTTTTCTAAAGCTTCGGTGACCATAAGCCTTTGGCGTTGGTGAGGCTTCCGAACATGATTGGAGTTTGGGTCGCTTAATACTGGGTTTTCGCCGATAAGGTACATCGCCTTGACTTTTTCTTCGATAGCCGCGTCGAACATTTCGGTCAGCGTCAGACCTGGTTTATCGCTCAAGCTAACTCCCCACGCCTGCTCAAATTTGCGTTGTATATCAGCGTCACTAACACGCTGATAACCGGTGTATACATCGGGAAGCGCGCCCATGTCGCAGGTGCCCTGGGCATTGTTCTGTCCGCGCAGTGGATTTACTCCCGTCGATGGCTTGCCGATGTTTCCGGTCAACATCGCCAAATTAGCTATCGCCATTACATTATCTATGCCGTGAGCGCGCTGAGTGATGTCCAGCGCGTAAAGGATGCTGGAGGGTTTGTTGGTCGCATAGACTCTGGCGGCTTCAATTATCTTTTCTGAGGCAACCCCCGTAATCGACGAAACGGTGTCTATGTCGAAGTTCTTAAGCGATTCTTTAAAGGCATCGAAGTTTTCGCAACGTTCTTTGATGAATGCAGTATCGCTAAGCCCTTCGTCAACTATTACGCGCATCATGCCCATCAGCAAGGCAACCTCGGTACCTGGGTTGTGCTGGATACATAAGTCAGCGAAGCGGCATAAATCGATTCTCCCTGGACTGGCGACAATCAATGTTGCCCCGTTGCGCACCGCCTTTTTTATTTCTAAGCCGATAATCGGGTGTGAAACGGTCGTGTTACTGCCGATAGAGAGAATACAGTTCGCTTCGCCAATTTCATTTATGGAGTTGGTCATCGCTCCACTGCCGAAGGACGTGGTCAGACCGGCTATGGTCGGAGCATGCCATAAACTGGCATAGTTGTCGATGTTATTGGTGCCCATCACCCCCCTGGCGAATTTCTGCATCACATAGTTCTCTTCGTTAGTACACCTGGCAGACGCAAGCATGGCGAAGTGGTCGCCTTTGTAGCTAACGAACTTACTGGCGATAAGCTCAAGCGCCTCATCCCAGGTTGCTTTTACAAATTTCCCCTCTCTTTTGATGAGCGGCGAGGTCAAACGCTCTGGACTGTTGATAAAGTCATAGCCGAATCGGCCTTTGACGCAAAGATTGCTCTGGTTGATGGGATTGTCGAAGTCACCGCGCACATTGACAACAGCATTGCCGCGAACACCAAGATAAATTCCGCATCCAACCCCACAGTAGGAACAAATTGTCTTAACGTCGTGTTCTGGTCGCAAGGCCATCCTGGAAGTCAAGGCTCCGACTGGACATCTTTCAAGGCACTGACCGCAGGACTCACAATTCGCATCCAGCAGCGACAAACTAAAAGGCGGCGCGGCGACATTATCGCTCAGGTTATATACTACCGTCCGCCCAACCCCTTGAACATCCCGACAGACCCGCAGGCAGAGAGTGCAGGAGATACATTTGTTCGGGTCGCGTACGATGAACGGATGCGAGTCATCGATTAAATAACGGCGGAAGCTATTTTGCGTAATGGTCTCTTCAACACCGTATTCGGTCGCGAGCTTTCGGAGTTTGCAGATATCAACGGCTTTACAACCACATTGTAAACAGCGTTCAGCTTCTTTCCGAGCCTGGTCTTCAGAATAGCCAAGTTCAATTTCCTCAAAGTTGCGGCGTCTGATATCAGGTTCAAGCATCGGCATCTTTACCTTAGGTTCACGCAGAATATCAGCAAAATCATTTTGGTCAATTTCATCCAGTTCGCCTTTGTCAGAATTGAACTGTTTCTCCGCAGCTTTGACCTTTTCGCCATGAAGATATTGGTCAATTGACCTGGCGGCTCGCCGACCAGCAGCAATCGCCGCGATGGCCGATGCCGCGCCAGTAACGGCGTCACCGCCGGCGAAAAAGCCTGGTCTATCGGTCAACTGCGTCTCTGAGTCGGCGACGATTCTATCCCGGCTTGTCTTGATACCACTTGCTTCCGTTATGAAAGAAACGTCTGGGCCCTGGCCGATGGCCGCGATGACATTATCAACGTCCAAAACAAATTCAGAACCTTCGATCGGCACGGGACTGCGGCGTCCGCTTGCATCAGGTTCGCCCAACGCCATCTTGATGCAAACCATACCGTTGACTTTGCCATCGTCTCCCAGGACTTTAGTCGGTGCCGCAAGATAATGAATCTTAACCCCTTCTTCCTCTGCTTCTTCAATTTCCCAATCGGTCGCCGGCATCTCGTCGCGAGAACGACGATATACTATGGTCACTTCCTTTGCCCCAAGACGAAGCGCAGTGCGGCTTGCGTCAATAGCAGTATTACCACCTCCGATGACAGCGACTTTGGCGCCTATCTGCGGTGGTTCGCCTTTAGCAACGGCATTGAGGAAATCCACCCCTCGCAGAACTCCTTCCAGTTGTTCGCCTTCCACGCGCATATCATAACCCAAAAGCGCGCCAGTCGCAAGGAAGACGGCATCAAAGCCATTATCTAAGAGACCAGCAAGCGTACAGTGATTACCAAGAACATGCGCTGTTTGTGCGTTGTGCTCGTCAATGCTGAATTTGCTTGCCTGCTTTGATGAGTCCAACGCACAAAGCGTTTTGACCTCGATGCCCAAAGATATAATATTCGCAATATCGCGGTCAAGAATATCTTGGGGTAAGCGGTAATCGGGTATCCCATAGCGCAAAGTGCCGCCAAGCTTCGGCGCGGCGTCGAAAAGCGTAACCGCGTGTCCCATTTTCCGGAGATAGTAAGCGGCGGAAAGTCCACCAGGGCCGCCACCAATAACGGCAACTCGGGAACCGGTAGCGGGTGATAGTTCAATATCCAGTTGTTCTCCGCTTGCGGCGACGTAATCCGCGGCAAAACGCTTAAGACTTGCGATAGCAATTGGCTGGTCTAAAAGATTACGTCGGCACTCGGACTCACAAGGTCGAATGCAAACCCGGCCGCAGACCGAGGGCAAAGGATTGGTCTCCATAATCAGTTCAAGCGCTTCTTTGTATAGTCCTTTAGCAATCAAGGTATTATAACCTTGCACATCTTGTCCCGCCGGGCATGTCGCCTGACAGGGCGCGATGCAGTCGCCATAATGTTCCTGGAGCATTAATTCCAGCACTTTTCGGCGAGCAGAGATAACTCTATCATTGCCGGTTTCAATTACTATGCCATCTGCTACACGTGTGTTACAGGAGGTCACCAACCCATAGTCTTTAACATCGACGACGCAGACCAAGCACACGCCGGCAGGCGTCAATTGTTCATCATGGCAGAGAGTGGGAATAGGTATACCGTTTTCCTGGCATACCTGTAGGATGGTTTGACTTTCCTTGGCGAATATCTCTCTGTCGTCTAAGGTTATCTTAATCATTGCTATTCCTTTCATCTAACAAATTATCCAGAAGATTTGGAAAGAAAGGAATCTTTCCTTGATAGTTTTAGACTTTATCTCAATTACCAGGAAGACCCCTTCTGATTCTACCCACCCCCGGCCCCTCCCAGGAGGAGAATCCCCATTTGCAGATTTGCTTATTTGCTCATTTTAACGTTATGACGGGGCAAAGAACTATTAGCCATCTTGCCGTCTTTCTTGCCCCTTAGCCATTACTCTCTTTGTTATAACTAGCAACTCAGGTTATTTACATGCTTTTTGACTAATTCTCTTAATAATTCTATTTTTTCAGTATTGTCTTTTGTCAATAATGGTGCCAAATTGTCAATTTGCTTTGCTGTTTGGTAGGTGTCAGAAGACACCAGTAGCAATGGAACATTCTGCTCCGCGGCTTTGGAAATGATATTTGCGGGCGGCAGAATATTGTTCGTCAGAATAATACAGGTAGTATCACTCTCCAAAGCCGCAAGTATCATATCACTCCGGTCACCGCCAGTTATTATCAGTTTTTTTTCTTTTTTAAATTCTGGCTTTCGGAGTGCTGCATCGGCAGACGTAGCTCCAACGAAGATGTTCTTTACCAGATTATTCACTCGGCTTTCGCCGGCGATGACTTTGGCGAAGAGGTAGTGAGATAGATAATCAACTGAAAAATAGGTCAGTTCTACTTCATAAGGGATAACACCAAGAACATTTACACCCATTTTAGTTATACTATCCAGATGTACATTTTTGAAATCTTCTACGTCATGTACCTTGTTTATAATCACGCCTATGAAGTTTACCTTTCTCATATCAACATACTTTTTGAGAAATATAATATCATCCACAATAGCATCATCATTGCCACTCATAACCATCACTAGCTTACCGTCTATATACTGCGCCACAGATATTGCATCAAGATATACCGAGACACCATATTCTAAATCTTTGCCGCCCTCAACAAATAATATATCTTTATCCGCCTCAAGGTTAGATACACTTTCAAGAAGTTTCTCTTTTATTTCCTCTTCATCGTACGTAAATCTAAGTTTGGAGTGCTCAAATCCGATACTCATATCCTCTGGATTTTCTTTCAACCCCAAAATATTGGTTACCAGGGCAGAATCGTAATCCCATAATCTTTTTTTACGGTAATGCAATCTATCGCCGAAGGGTTTCATGTATCCTGTTTTCGCTGCTTCTGCCATTCCCAGGATTACACTGGTTTTACCTGCGCCTTCGCGCATTGATGCCACTATTAGCTTATCCATTTATTTCACCTCATCAATATTTGCAAGAAGAATTCTCGCATCTACAGGCCTTGACCCCTCGCCTTCTTCATACACTATAAGGGGATTGATTTCGATATCTGAGATGCTATCGCATCTTTGGAGAATGGCGCCCAATCTAATTAGGGTGTCAACTACGCTATTAATATCCTTTTTACCTTCCCCTCTCACACCTAAGAGAAGAGGATATGACCTTATTTCTTTTATCATAGCTATTGCCTCGGTACTATTCAGCGGAAGCGCGCGAAATGAAACATCTTTCATAACTTCTACATATATGCCTCCGAGACCAAACATAACAATTGGTCCAAATCCTCTATCCCTTCTGGTGCCAAGGATAACTTCAGTACCCGCTGGTATCATCTCAGAGACTTCGATGCCTTCAATTATAGCATTAGGGCTATGTAATCTGCAACTGTGGATAATAGCCTGGTATGCGTCAGTCACTTCGTCTTTATTTTCAAGGTCTAAGGCGACACCGCCAACATCACTCTTATGGATTATATCCTTTGACACAACTTTCATGACTACCGGATAACCGATTTCTTCCGCGTAGGTTACGGATTCTGCAATATTCCGCGCGATATAACTTTTGGGCATCCGGATGCCCGCGGCCGCCATTACGCCCCTTGCTTCTTGGGTTAGAAGAAACTGCCTTTTATCAGACCTCACCTTTTGTATAATAGCTTCAATGGCACGAGTATCAATTTCTATTTCCTCAACGAGAGCAGTAACCTCCGACTTATACTTTAGATTACGGTAATGAGAATATATCGCCCCCAAACATGATACCGCCTCGTAAACATCAGAAAATATTGGTATTCCTTTCATTCTGAGTTGATGTATGCTGTCCTCTATTTCGGTGCCGCCAAGAAAAGAGAATACCACTGGTTTTACTGCTTGACTCTGTGAAAAAAATTTTGCTATTGTCAGAGGTAATTTTTCCGTATCCAAAACCGCTGTTCCACAGCCGAGACAAATAATTGCATCAATTGCATCATTTCTAAGGGCGGCATTGAGAGCCAGCTCATAATCATTAATCGTTGCTTGACCGGTTATGTCAATTGGATTTTTCGCAGAACCAAATTCTGGAACTGCTTTTGAGAATACTTTGTTCGTGGTCTGAATATCATCATAAAGGTTAACATTATATTTTTCACACGCGTCGGCAGCCATTACGCCGAACCCGCCGCCGTTGGTGATTATCACCGTATTCTCACCTTTCGGCACGGGCGAATTTGACAGGACTTTGCACCAGATAAGAGCTTCTTGAATACTTTCGGCTCTGATAACGCCACACTGTTTCATAATATCGGAAAAGATTTCATCCGCCCCAGCAAGGGAACCGGTATGCGATGCTGCTGCAATGGCGCCTTTTTTTGATTTTCCAGATTTTATTACCACTACAGGTTTCTTTTTCGTCGTCTCTTTAAGCACTGCAATAAGTTTTTCTCCATCTCTTATTCCTTCAATGTACATCAGGATAACTTTCGTCTCTTCGTTGGCTAGCAGATATCCTAAAAGGTCAGCTTCATCAAGGTCTGCTTTGTTTCCCACGGAAACAACTGCCGAAAGCCCGATATTCTCGGCTTTGGTTTTGCCGAACATGGCAATCCCGAGGGCACCGCTTTGCGTTATAATCGCAACATTGCCAGGTTTTACTTCTTTTGGCCCAAATGTAGCATTAAGCGATGCCATGGATGAATAAATTCCAAATATGTTTGGCCCCAAAACGCGCATACCATGTTCATTTGCATAGGTCACAATTTTTCTTTCCTCTTCAGCGTTGCCAATTTCCGCGAATCCTGACGTCATTATTACCAGAAACTTCACTCCTCTAAGAGCGCAATCTTTCACGGCAGCAAACGTGTATTTTGCCGGTATTGCGATACATGCTAAATCAATGTGGTCAGCAATGTCATTGAGCGTCTTATATACCGGAAGACCAAGTATTTCACCGCCTTTGGGATTTACAGGATAGATCTTGCCAGGATACTGGTTATACGTAATGTTTTCAATAATTTTATACCCAATCTTGTCTTGATTATTAGATGCTCCTATGATTGCAACTGCGCGCGGCTCAAAAAGATATGTCATATCCGAAACTTTATTTTCCATTACATCCCCCTAAACGCCATATGCAGTTCATATACTCCGTCATCAGCGCTTCTTTTTTCAATATCGAAGCCCATTTTTTCAAATAAGTTAAGCATTGGTTTATTTTCGATAAGCACCTCGGCAGTGAAGCCAAAAAGACCATCTTTCCTGGCTAAATAAGTTAAATAAGACAACAACTCTGTGCCTATGCCTCTATTCTGATAGTCATCTCGCACCGCGAACGCCACTTCCGCGGTATGCGTGGGTTCGTTTATACGGTATTGTCCTACGCCGACAAATTTTTCTTTGTCTTCCTGATTTATTACCGCAAGAATCACCATTTCTTTGGTATAATCAATAATCACAAACTCTTGCAAGTATTCATGCGGTATATCTTTGCGGAGAGAGATAAATCGACGATATAGACTTCTATCTGATAGGGAATAAAAGAAGTCCTTTAATAGCGGTTCATCACTTATTTTTACCGGCCGCAGGAAAATTTCAAGTCCTTTCTCGGTGGTTCTATAAGTCTCTAACTCTTCGGGATACTCTCCTTTTTTCCCGGGTATGAAGGCCTGGTCTTTATATATCAGCTTCAGCTTTTTCGCTTCTTGTATAAGCCAGGGCCTGAATTTCGGATGGGCTATGGCGATTAATTGCATGGCACGTTCCCGGATATTTTTTCCATGTAAATATGCTATGCCGTATTCTGTTACCACATAATGCACATCGCCTCTATTTAGAGTAACACCTGCTCCCTCCTGGAAAAAGGGGACAATTCTTGAAACTGTACCGTCTCGTGCCGTTGATTTAATCGCAAGTATGCTTTGCCCGTTATGCGCCAAAACTGCCCCGCGCATAAAATCCGCCTGCCCACCTATTCCACTATAAAATACTTTTCCGATGGATTCTGGCGTTGCTTGACCAGTAAGGTCTACCTCCAGAGCGCTATTTATGGCAATCATGTTATCATGTTGGGCAATAATCAAAGGATTGTTGGTATAGTCAACCGTTCTAAATTCTATCGCGGGGTTATCGTGGATATAATCATAAGTTTCTTTTGTACCCATACAGAAGGTGGCTATTGTTTTGCCACGGTTGCTGTTTTTTTTCGTATTGTCAATAACACCCTTTTTCATTAACTCTACTATACCATCGGATAGAAGTTCTGTATGTACTCCTAAATGTTTTTTAGCATAAAGATTTGACAAAATAGCATTGGGTATACTGCCATATCCCACCTGAATAGTATCTTCATCCTTAATAAGGCTTGAAACATACTTGCCAATCCGTTGAACAATTTCATTATCTATATCTATTTTATATTCCAATATAGGCTCATCGTGTGGAATGATGAAATCTACATCTTTAAGGTGAATAAAGCCATCTCCATGCACTCTGGGCATATTTGAATTAACTTGAGCGATTACCAGGGAGGCGTTTTCTACAGCAGCTTTGACGATATCAACACTCACACCTAAACTCATATAGCAGTGGGCATCTGGCGGCGATGTTTGGATCAGAACAACATCGACTGGTACAAACTTACGATATAACAAAGTGGGAACTTCTGACAAAAATATCGGCGTGTAATCAGCAAGTCCTTCATTGATAGCGTTTCTGGTGTGGTGTCCAATAAAGAAAGAGTTGTGCCGAAAATTGTGCTTGAATTTTTCATCTGTATAAGGAGCAACGCCGAGGGTCCACACATGAAATACTTCCGCGTCGAAAAAAGCCTTGGGATGGGAATTCACATAATTCATGAGGGCATGAACAAGATATTGCGGCTCACCGCAACCTGTACCGATAAATATTGCGTCACCCCGATGAATATGACTAAAGATCGCTTCTTCTGACGCAAATTTTTCTGGGTACATTTTTTTCATCTCGTCTAATGTAATTGCCATGTAAACCACCGTTGCGGTAAAATTTTGCGCGATGCTTTAAATGATGCGCTAAATTGGATTATCAATTGGGATTTGGGGCAGGAAAAGCACTACATGAAAATATTATACAATATGGGCATGCCGATTAACAAGAATATTCTTCAAAATAGCCAAAGTTTCTTTCACCTCATCGCTAACTTCCATACTAAATTCAGTTTTCTTTGGCTGAATTCCCAAAACGAAAACTTCAGCGCCAATTTCGTTTTTAAGGTAATTCATGGATAACCGGAGAGAGGCATGATGGGTGGAATAGCTTACGCGGTCAATATCATCCGCTTCAATAATGGCGACAGCCCCAGGGGATGCGCCAAGATGAACGGTTTCGATAATTAGGATGGTGTTAGGGTGGAGTTGTACGATTTTCCCGAGGAAGTTCTCCGGCACTTCTCCGCAATCTAATAAATCGGCATCAATTTTGCCATTCAACTGCTCTATTAAATGCGGCCCAGCGCCATCATCGCCTCGGAGCGGATTGCCAACTCCCAAGATTAAAACTTTGCCCTTCAGTCTGCTTTTTAAAAGCTCTATCATTTTTTACCCTGACAATTATAAAAAGGGGCAAAATGGCAAGACCGTAAGATGGAAAAACGGCAAGGGGGCAGGTGGCAAGATGGCAAGACGGCAAGACGGCTAAACGGCTAAAATTGCCCCCTGGCCTCCTTACCCTTGCCCTCTTGCCTCCTCCATAAGAGACGGTGCTGGTTGCGCTACGCTTCGGTTAGCTGAATTGGCTTGACTTTCTTTGGCGCCAGTCCTAATGCTTCGGCTACGCCATAGACGATGGCTTCCGGGCGGGGCGGACAGCCGGGAATGTGGAAGTTCACGGGGATAACCTTATCTACGCCGCCAACGACATTGTATGTATCGAACCACATTCCACCATCAATGGCACAACCACCAATAGCAAAAACGAGCTTAGGTCCCGGCGTCGCTTCATATACTCGCTGCAAGCAAGGAACAATTGGTCGCGTCACAGGTCCGCTAACGAGGAGCACATCAGCGTGCCGCGGGGAGCCGATTAATTTGATGCCAAACCGCTCGACATCGTAGTATGGGGTCAAAACATTGATTACTTCTATGTCACAACCATTGCACGCGCCAGTGTTGACATGGTAAACCCACAACGATTTAGTGAAATATTGTTGGATTTTCTTTTGAATGAAATTTGGCATTTTTCTTCCTCATAAAAGGCAGAAGGGTTAAGGGGCAAGATGGCAAAGAGACAAATTAGCTTTTGTACCTCCTTGCCATCTAGCCCTCTTGCCTCCTTGCCCTTTAAATGTTAATAGGGGATGTCGAGCTTGTCCATCATCTCCCTTACTACTTTATAATCAAGGTCATTTGCCTCAATAAAGCTAGTTGCGCCCATTGCCTCCAATATATCCTTCTGTTGAGGAATTTTCACATCCAGCTTCAGCAAAGCGTTTTTAATCTTTTCGGCGACTTCGGGTCTGGTATTTCTAAAAGCAGTGACACACCAGGTGGGGAAATAATCTGTATACTCAACAAATTTAATCTTCCCAAGGTCAATTCTTCCTCTAACTTCTTGTAGGGCATCCTCGCGCACAAAACCAGCATCGACCTTTTGCCGATAAACGCTAAAAATAACATCATCCTGCGTCCGCATTAACACAATAGAGAGTTCTTTTTCCACCTCATCAATACCATTTTCCTGACAGAGTAAAGCCTGACCAAGATATCCACCTAATGCCCTTCGTGACGCTACTGCAACCTTTTTCCCTTGGAGTTCCTTGATTTTTTCGATTCCGCTCTCCTGGTGAGTAATAATCATCCCTCTATATTTGTCACCTCCATAAAATTCTACTGTCTTGACTAAAGGGTAAGCCCCTCTGGTTTTGTGAAGGATAACATAAGCAAGGGGATTTTGAAAGGCAATATCGACTTGATTAGCTTCCAGCGTATAAAAGTAACTATTATAACTCAACGCAGAGACGAGCCGTATCTTATACCCAGTCTCCGCGGAAAGATAACGAATTATAGGAGAATAATTTTTCGACATTATGCTGAGAGAATACTTAGGCTGGATAGATACTTTAACCACTTCAATTTTTTCTTCAACCACAGCCTCCTCTCCCTCATGCGAAGCTTTACATCCGGCAACCGATAAAAAGAGAACGACTAAGAGTATATATGCGCGGTTTACGAAAAAAACAGTTTGCTTTATTGCATGTTGCGTGTTGCGTGTTGCGTGTTGCGTATTCTTAGTGAGCGGGTAAGCAGGTGGGCGGGTGAGTTCTGTACTCTTGTACATCTGCTCCCCTGCTCCTATTACGGCGGTTTTTCTGGTCATGTCTTTAACCCCCTTTCACGCTCCAAGTATTTTGAGAATACACTTTGTGGCACTATCCAGTATTGGATATATCAAGCGGGGATAAACTCCCAAAGCGATGCACAGAAGCGCTAGAACAATCATGCCTATCCACATTGAAACAGGAACCTCTTTTGCTTCATGAGCTGGGGTTTCATCAACCCCAGTTGCTTCATGTCCTGGGTTAGCTCCGCCATGCGAGGCCCGTTGTGGCTTTGTCCAGAATATTCTGCAGGCCGCCCAGGCAAAGCAGGCTATGGTGAGCAAACTCGTGAATATACCTATCACCGCCGCCCAAAGATATTTACTATCAGCAGCAGCGAGAAAGAGGGTAAATTTGCTCATGAATCCGTTAAATGGAGGCATTCCGCCGATAGCCAATGCGCCAACAAAGAAGCAGAATCCAGTCACCGGCATTCTTTTGGCAACCAATCTAAGCTCACTTATCTTCCTACTTCCCGCTGAATACATCAATGCTCCAGCGCAAAGGAATAGAAGCGCTTTGATTATAGTGTGATTGACCAAATGATACAGTCCACCATATATACCGAGATAGGTGCCCAACCCTAATCCCCCGATTATGTATGCTATATGGCTTATACTGGAGTAAGCTAACATCCTTTTCAGGTCATCTTGCACCAAAGCCATTACCATTCCGATTACCATGCCGACCGAAGATAGGATAACAACGAACGTCACCACAGCAGAATGACCAGGGGTGAAGAAAGTAATGGTCCTGGCTAAAGCATAAGCTCCGATTTTGGTCACGACGCCTGAGAGCAAAACGCTGATGGGAACAGGCGCCTCGGAATAAGTATCGGGCAGCCAGGCGTGAAAGGGGATAAGCCCGGCTTTAGCTCCAAATCCTACTATAAACATGGCGCAGGCTATAAGCACAATACTTTCCGGTATTGCTTTGGCTATCTTGCCCATTTCAGTAAACAACAAAAGACGATGCTCCGGGAGGTGGGGAATTGCTCCGGAATAGATTAAAATGCAGCCAAGTAGGGCAAAAGTCACCCCTACACTCACCAACAGCAGATATTTGTATCCCGCCTCCATCGATTCTCTTCGCCAGTAAAAGGTTATAAGGAATACTACTGACAGGGTAGTTCCTTCCATAAATACCCACATCATAATTATGCTGTTGGTAACGCATGTCCAATTCATCATTCCAATAACCAATACTAATAACCCGTAAAAGTAAGTTTGTCTCCAGTTTGTAAGCGGTTTATCTGATTTCTCATGAACAATATACTTGATAGAATACAGGACAATAATAATCCCCATGAAGGAACTAATCAATTCCATCAAGGCGCTTAAACCATCGACATACAAATTATCATTCCAGGCAGTAAGTATCTCTCCACTTACGATTCTACCGCATATCGCGATGGAGATACAAAAGGTCACGATAAGTCCAAGAAGCGCTAAACCTTCGCGAAATATCCGATGTATCCCACCCAAGGCGAATATGAGGATACAGAAGGTAATGGGTACCATACATACCCAAATCGGAAGAATAGATTCAACTTGTGTAATAATATTGTCCATAGTTTTTGTTCCTCTACGCGTAAAGTGGTAAAACGGCAAAACGGCTAGATGGCAAGGGAATGAAGATTGATTATTGAAGATTGAAGATTGTAAAAAATATTCTTCAATCTTCATTCTTCAATCTTCAATCTAAAATAGCCTCCTTGCCCCTTTGCCCTCTTGCCTCTCCTATCGTTTCAACTGAGAAAGAGACGATGTGTCCATAGTTCCCAAAGCTGCAAAGACCCTTCCGGAAAGATAAAGCAGAAGCCAAACTGTGATTATCACATTGGTAACTACTCCTATTAGCGTTGTCTCAGGCAAAGTAGGTACCAAAGTTACCAAAGAAAGATGAACACCATTTTCCAGAAGGATTAAGCCAATAACCACCTTGATAGCATCTCTTCTTATCAAGAGCACATAAACCCCCAGCGCGCAAATTGTCAGAGAAAGCGCCAGGTTTGTTCTTGCAGGCTCAATCGAAGCTTCCAACGTGGGGGCAATAAACTCAACATTGGCATGTATATAACTGTAAAAAGCTACCACAATAATGAGCAAAAGTATTATTGAAAGAACGGTTCCAAGGTATGGTTTGACTTCTGAAACAGGAAGCTTGCGGACATAAATCCATAAAAGATACGGAATAATTATTACCTTAGTTATTAAAGCGGTAGCGCCCCACCAATAGAGTGTAGGATTAGGACCTAGCTGGGCAAAGGTAAAGAGGATCAAAGTTAAAAAAAACGATTGCGTAGCTATGGCAATAACCGACGCTCTAAGATTGCGAAGTTCCGCTGCAAACATTGATGCCACGAAATGGATTAAAAAAAGTGTAATTATTAAATTACTCTCTGTTACTAAATTTCGTTCTATTTTTAATCCCTCCTTATAGCCGCTGATTCACAGACAGCGCCAATTTATGCGGCCTAATAATCAGCGTCGTCTGTTCGCTCCGCTCAGTTCCCCCCTTTTCTCCCCCTTCATCCCCCCGCATGCGGGGGGAAGGAGGGGGGTAGGGGGGATTTTACTTCGTAAACCACCTAATCAGCGGCTCTTGCTTCTACGCCCCGATAAGTGCGAAAGCGACGCTGCCCAAAGAGAATAATACCAGGAACAAATAGTATTTAACCGCCTGGTCGATTCTGAGTCTGGGGTTCACCACATCGATTAAGGCGATAATCGACACCAATATCAAGACCTTGACCAAATTAGTCAAGACATCCAGAGGAACAAAATCAAATCTCGGCCATGGAATGAATATCTGGACGAAAACGGAACAAAAAATGAGTTGCTTCGCCATCATATACCATTTGAATAAAGCATATTTGGGGCCGCTTTGCTCAATGAAAACACCGCCGACGATTTCCGTTTCGGCTTCGGGAATGTCAAATGGTAGTTTTCCCACTTGAGCCTGTAATGCCAGAAAAAGAAATACCGCCGCAATGAGCATTGACGCAACAGGTCCATGGAGATGATACCAGGCTAACATATCACCCATCCTGAAGGAATGGGCGTTAATAGCTGCGGTGATAAGAGCAATGAAAAGCACCGGTTCCACACAAAGGTGCATCATCATTTCCCTTGAAGCACCGACGGCGGCGAAAGGATTCTCCGAAGAGGCAGCGGCTATAATCAAAGCTACCGCAGCCAAAGTTATCAAATATACGAACAATATCATATCACTGAAGGCGTCGAACGGAGCTTTTGCTGTACCCATAGGTACAAGTAGGGCGGCCATGGTTACAGTGGTAAAACAGATTAATGGCGCCAGACGAAACAGATAATTTGAAGATGATTGTAGGTCTTCCTTACCCAGTAACTTAAGCAAATCGTAATAAGGCTGCCTGATAGGCGGTCCCTTACGAGAATGCACTGTCGCCCGAAGCTTCCTTGCCACTCCCTCAAACAATGGGGAGAGAGCTATGACAATGAATAAATTTAATATACTAGCGATTATAATAGAAAGATTCATCTTTTCACCTTCTTAGTGAAACGTGATGAGTAATGAACAATAAGTCCCCATTTTCCGCACCCCTTATGAATACTGAATCCGGAAGGCATGATTTTCCTTAACTTATGTTAAGGAAACATTTGTTAAGTATTCAAAATCCGCATGAACATTGAACATTTTTCAAATTCCATTCATGAGGGTGCGGAAGATAGGAAGTAATGAGTAATAATACGGTTTACTCATTACTCATTACATTTCAAGCATCATGCGTTATCTTGACCACAAGAGACGATAAACGAAAAAGTCGTATATAACATTACCCCCCAGGTAACAAGAACAAGATAATTATAGCTGCTACCAGCCCTATAATCATCCATAATATATAAACCTGCGGAATACCAACATGCGTTCTGCTGAACCCTCTGCTAAGCCTCATGAAACCTTTGACTATTGGATAATACAGCCATTGGTCAATATCCAGTATTGTTCTAAGCGTTTTAGGCATCGTTATTTTCGGCAGGGTGATTGCTTTAGGATATAGCCCTTCAAATTCGATGTTTCCTATCCGGAAATCGAAAAATCGCTTGAATGGTACATAGAAACTATGAGCAGGATAGCGGACACTTTGGGCTTCGTGTTCTCTACCGCCATACCACGTCTCTACTTGACGAACTTTCACCCCCGCGGACTTATAGATAAGATAAGCGATGCCAAAGCAAACGACGAATGCCGCAATTATCCACGGAGGATTCCATGCGCCACTTATTCCTTCGCCAAAATTTATGTTCATACCCAGTAATGTTCTTCCTAATAAAGGACCTACTTCTGGAGAATAATTAGAAGGCAAAATGGTACTAATAGCATTATGTATCGCTCTAACGGGAATCAGTGGAACGACGCCGAAAAGCACGCAGAAAAAGGCAAGGATAGCCTGTGGAATTTTCATGGATAATGGGACATCGCGTTCCCCCTTACCAAAGGGGGTAGGGGGTTGTCTATTAGGATTGATTTCACTCTCTACATAAAGCTTTCCTAAAAAAGCAGAATTGAGAAATTTCAACGAGTACGCAAGTGTAACCGCAGAGATGAAAATGGCGACAATACCGAGAACGATAAACAGAGTAAATTCTGCTTGCGAATCCATCCCTGCCATTATTGAAGATTCAAAGATTAACAGTTTACTTGAAAACCCGCTAAATGGCGGAATGCCAGCGATTGACAGAGATGCAATGATAGCGGTTGCTGTGGTCAAAGGCATGACGCCTATTAATCCGCCTACCTTATTCAGATTGCTCGTGCCAGTTTTGTAAAGGATAGAACCTGCGTTCAGAAACAGACATGACTTATAACAAACGTTATTGAGCAAATGAAATACACTGGCGATAAGAGCAATTGTACTAATAACAGGGCTTATCGGCAGCAAGTATACGCCCAAACCAATACCGAGCGTTATATATCCCATCTGTCCGATAATGGACATAGACATCATCTTCTTAGAATCATCCTGGGTCAAAGCCGATATCGTTCCCACGAATATAGAGATAGTACCGAATACAGCTATCACTTCTCCCCAGACATAAGAGTGGTGAGATATGGGGAGAAAACTACAGAATACTCGTATAATACCATAAATCCCCAACTTCGTCATTGTTCCACTAAAAGCTGCTGAAGCGCTAGTTGGAGCAGCGGGGTAAGCGTTGGGCAGCCAGAAACTGAAAGGCAACACGCCTGCTTTGGTTATAAAACCGATAAAAAACAACGCTAAGACAAGATGAAGTAAACCTGTGTTGTTCGTTAGCAACACCCCCATTGAATCTCGCATGGCGTCGAAGCTAAAGGAATGTGGTTCAGGAGTTCTGGGATAAAGAATAATAGCGGCTAAGATTAAACATGCAGCGGCCACATGAGTTACGAAGAAGTATTGAAATCCAGCTTTTAAACTTGCCTTATTCTCTCGCTCATAGACTACTAAAGCGTAAGAAGTGAGCGTCATTATCTCCCAGAACGCAATGAAGAAAAACAAGTCTCTTACCGCAACGATGCCCACAACCGAAGCAAAAAGCAATAATAGCGGTGGATAGTAGCGCAGTAGAGACTCCGCTGCATAACGCCTTATGTATCTTATGGAGAATAAAGTGGTGCAGAAAGAGATTACGCTGACGATAAACAGAAACAAAGCGGAAAGTGGGTCAATAGCTATTGCAAGTGCAGCGCCTATCCCCGGCAACTTTATAATCGGTCCCGCTCCCGTTATTGTCCCTTCAGTGAAAACATGAAATACAATGTAGAGGAGGCAAACTGCGGCGAGAGAGACAAAGAGAAAAGAAATCCAGGGGCATGCTCTTCTCAACTTATGTGTAGCCGCAGCCATAATCGCCCCTATTACCAGTAAAAAAAATGCGATGTATAGAAATATTATTTGTTCCACATTAATCTCCTTACGCATCTTGCGCAAATTAATCTTCTTAAGGCGTTTCCAACTTAATAACCCTTCCAAGTTCAAAATCTATCCGCTAATCGGCGCGAAATTGACGCGAATATTTTTTCTTCGTGAATATTCGCGTGAATTAGCGGATAAAAAAGTGGAAGGTTTTATTTTCTGCAACAGCCTAATTTTCTAAACTTAACAAAGCAGATAGTCTCCCTGTTAAGTGTTGCTATGCAGCAAAACCACAAAGACACGAAGTTATAAAAGTTCCCTTCCTCTAAAGCTTCAGTGTGCAGTAATTATGTTTTCTTTACGGAATTCACAAACTAACGCACACAGCGGAAACCAACAGATGGATTATCAATTGCTGGAATGTCCTTCCAACGACCACTAACACGTAAATCGACAGGAATATTATGGAGCCAAAAGCTACCACGCAGAACACGGTTATTTCCGGAACCTGGGCCTTTTGGATTTTGCTTAGGAGAATTTACATAATAGATACCACTATACCAACCTGAACACCACTCCCAAACGTTCCCAATCATATCATACAAGCCATAGCCATTAGGTGGAAAACTTCCAACCGGAGATGTTTGGTCATCCCAAATATCGTTTGCCCCAATGCCTATAAAGTTTGCGTTATTATGAGTAAGATTATCTCCCCATGGATATTGTTTTCCAATCAAACCACCGCGTGCCGCTTTTTCCCATTCTGCCTCTGTTGGCAAACGCTCTCCTACCCATTCAGCATAAGAAACTGCTTCAAACCAAGTTACCCCAACTACAGGCTGATTAGATGCGTTGAACTTTGGATTATTCCACTGGTTTGGTGCACGTGACCCAGGTGTTGCATCCAAAAATTTCTTGTATTGTGCATTAGTAACTTCGTATACATCCATATAGAAAGCATCAAGGTAAACAGCATGAACTGGTCTTTCATCCTCACGACCATCATTACTTCCCATCTGAAATGTACCTGCTGGAATAAGCGCCATTGGCACATCATCTTTGCCTGTGATTGTTTTCATGTTTGGAACAATCGGTTCAACCTTCTCAACAGATTCTGCCAGCTTAAATTTGACTAATGTGGCTTCGTCCATTTTTCCCCAAATATAGGTTGTCTCTGCCATTTAGTTATGATATAATACATGACGAAAGGAGTGGTGAATATGAGCTATATTAAGTTTTCAGAAAAAGATAAAGCTAATGGTTTTCTGTATTTAGCAGTTCGAATGCCACTTGTCGGTTATAGGGGCGAAATTCTCAAAGTTCCCGATTTTATTTTGCCAGAGTTAGAGAAGAAAGGGTTTCAGTTTGCGAAAGTCCAACCACCTAACCCTGATGGCAGTGGGAGATTAAAAAAGTAAACCTTATACAACCCAAATACCGATTTGAAATATTAATTCCCTTGTACGATAATGCCGGTGCCCCAATTGCCCCTGAAAAGATTTGGAGTGTATTCGCAGAAATCTTCTCCAAATACGGGGCTTGCCGAACGCAGCCGCTCGCCCCACACCTCGGTTGGTGGGTAGAGGAAGCTGAATCCTCGACTGTCTACGAAAGAAAGAAAATATTTCCTCTTCTTTTCTTTTTAATCAAACTTTTTCTTTTAGAAAAAGAAAAAGTTGGGTTGGACTCTAATGTTCACCATCGATGTTGACCCGATGGAAGAAAATGTTATCTGGTTCCGCAACCTGAAGCAACAGCTCGCCGCAACTTTTAATCAGTTGGAAATCTATATAGCTGGTATGGAGATATTTTGGGTTTAATCATCCCAAATTTGGCATGTTTCAAATTTCCTGAAAAATTAGTTTACACTTTTGGAAGTGATTGGTGATTGGTGATTGGTGATTGGTGATTGGTAAATTGGTGATTGGTAACCAATCACTACTCTACCAATAACCAATCTTTTTGTTTTTTTGATAATCGACTATTTTTGTTTTTTTTGTATATTTGTTTTTTTGACAGTCGAATATTTTTGTTTTTTTTGTAGTCGATGACAAAAAAAACAAGACATTGTCAAAAAAACAAGACGTAGTCGATGACAAAAAAAACAAGACACTATCAAAAAAACAAGACAATCACTCCTCACTACCAGTAACCAATCACCAGTAACCAGTAACCAGTTCTTTGTAAAGAGTGTAAACTATTTTCTGAAACATGCCCCAAATTTTTTCTTTTCCTAAAAGAAAAAGTTCCATCAAAAAGAAAAAAGAGGAAATTATTTCTTTCTCTTAGCCTAAATGTTGCACCAGAGGAAATCCAATGATTGGCGCTAAAAAGCAAAGAATCATAAGAATAATAAGCGGCAGGCTGATAGCGACAGAATTACTTCCCGCCGTCGCGGCTTTTTCGGAGACAGCACCGAAGAAGACTCGATGTCCTACAAACAGATACCAAGCGAAAGCAACAAGGCTTTCAATAATAACCAACACACCAAGGATATAGCCAGCAGCGCCACCAATCTCAAATGCTCCGGTGAACATCATGAACTTGCTCCAGAAGCACGAAAGCGGCGGTACTCCAGTTACTGCGAAAAGACCGATGATAAATGCTATAGAAACCAGCGGCATCTTCCGTCCCAGCCCGCTAAGTTCACTAATTTTTCTAGTCCCTGTAGCATAAGCTATGGCGCCCACTGACAAAAAGAGCAGCCCTTTGCCGCAGGCGTGATTGATGATATGCAAGACTCCTCCTCTAAACCCAGTAGGTGAACCCAATATCAACAGTGAGACGCCAAATAGTATATATCCTAAGTGGCCGATAGTGGAGAAGGCAAGCAGTCGTTTTAAGTCATCCTGTACAAAATACAATATGACCGTGATGATTATAGTAATAACAGCCATAATCGCCAGGATTAGCCCGGACCCCTGCGAAAGCTCTGGATTGGATAACGTAGTTCTGGCAGCAAGATACACACCAGCTTTGACCATAGCTGCGGCGTGGAGATAAGCGCTCACCGGCGTCGGCGCAACCATAGCGTCTGGAAGCCAGGTATAGAATGGAATTTGAGCTGCTTTTGCCCAGGCGGCGATAAGTATCAAGATAAAAACAGTTGTCCTCAAGGATGGTGTCAGCTTATCCAGGGCGTCAAAGGCGAAGGATCGAGTGCTAACGAACAAAATGGTCAAGCCAATCAATAGGGCAATTCCGCCTATATGCGTTATAATAAGCGCCTTGAATCCGCTAAACAAAGATTTGTCATCTTTGTTATAGGAGATAAGAGCCCAGGAACATAAAGTGGTCATCTCCCAAAAAATAAACAGTTGAAGGAAACTCGGTGAGATGACAACGCCTATCATTGAGCCGATAAATAAAAGCAGCCAGAAGTAGTAGTTACCTTTCGGCCCCACAAAGGCGTGGTCTCTATTTTTAGGACTCAAGTATCCTGCGGAATAAACCACAACTAAAAACCCGATAGCAGTGATAACTATAAGCATCAGGCTGGTTAGTGGGTCAACAAGAAAACCGAAGAAATTAGCTTTAGTGGCATTAGATTCCAACCAGGGAAACCAATTCACTAAAAATTCAGACTTTTGGGGGTAGCCCGATACTACCGATATGATACCTACAATCAAGGTTATTCCCGCAAAGATACCCGGTATCCAATCTCCCTTTCGTCCTCTCAAGGGGTAAGAAAGGAAAGCACCAACTATAGGTACGAGCACTAAAACGGAAAGAAGAACTATTAGAAAATTTGACATAATAATTCAATATCCTCCATTGGATTGATGATTGATGCTTGTTGCTTGATGATTGGAAGACTATTTTCTCAATCGACAATCGACAATCAACAATCGACAATCCCTTTTGCCATCCTCCAAAAGTCATCATACGCGATAGCTCATCTGTTGTCCTTCAATAAGCCTACGGCAATCTGGGCAAGTATTAAGCCATTTTGCCACAGCATCCGGTTCGATTTCGACTGCCGTAGGAAGTTTTTCCGCGAGCTTATCTATCATTCGCTGGGTGGTAAACAATTTACTGCAACGCTCACATTTGGCCATGTTTAAGTCAACGGTAATAAGAAGGTCATTTTTGTCATTAGTCGCCAGTTCAAATTCCCTGGTCAGGGTGATAGCGTCCTCTGGGCATACCTCCGCACATCTGGCGCAGTAAGTGCATCTTCCCAAAACGAATTTGATGGTCCTCCTGGTGTCCTGGTCGATAATGCTGATAAGCCGTGGTGGACAAGCGTTAGCGCAAGCGCCGCAACCGATACATTTATCAATGTTAACATCTACCTGCCCCCGAAATCCTTCCTCCGGCGGTGCAGGTTGATATGGATAAGGCAATGTTACCCTTAGATTTTTAAAGCAAATTAATGCTTCTTTGAGCTTGCTGACTATCATTCAAGTCCTCCAATCTGAGTTGATGACAACGAGACAAAACGGCTAAATGGCTAAACTTCTTGCCGTCTTGCCCCCTTGCCGTCTTGCCTCTTTGCCCTTTTGCCACTCACCGAGAGAACGCCATCAATTCTTTTTGGCTGTAAACCTTGATTTTTTTCGTTTTGACGTCCACCACTTCAAACCTCTCCGTGCAGGAGAAACATGGGTCAAGGCTACCGATGGCAATAGGAACATCAGCAATGTAACCGCCCATAATTATTGCTGGCACAGTTTGCAGATTTTGATAACTCGGTGCTCTGACTCGCCACCTGTAAACTTGATTTCCCTGTCCGGTCAGAACATAATGGAGACATTCGCCTCTGGGAGCTTCTACGGTGGAGACGGCCTGCTTGAAGGGAGCTATTTCTCCCACCTCAGCCATAAGTTCACCCTCGGGCATCTCCTTCAACCCCTGACGCACCATTTTGATAGATTCCAACAATTCTTCCAGTCTCACCAGGGTGCGCGCCCAGCTATCTCCCGCTTCCATCACCGGCACTTTGAAAGCAAATCGGTCATAAGCAGCATAAGGGTGGTCTCTTCTTGCATCAATATCCAATCCTGAACCCCTGGCTGTTGGGCCGACGACACAATATTTACGAGCATCTTCGTTTTTTAAAACGCCCACCCCTTTGAGACGCATGAGAAGGGTGGTATCGCCGACGACAGCGTCTATCACGGCTTGCGCTTCTGCTTCAATGCGGTCAACAACTGCTAATATTTTGGGATGCTTCTCTTGCGGAATATCCCGGCGTACCCCACCGACTAAGTTCAAGCCATAAGACTTGCGGTTGCCGGTTATTTCTTCCGCCAGCCACATAATCGGCTCGCGGATGCGCCACGCCTGCATCAGTACGGTGTCGAAGCCAAGAATGTGTCCCGCAATGCCCAACCATAAGAGATGACTATGGATGCGCTCAATTTCAAGCATAATGGCGCGGATATACCTGGCGCGCAACGGCACTTCAATTCCCGCGGCTTTTTCAACTGTTTGGCAGTAACTACTGCTGTGGATATACCCTCATATCCCTCATATCCGCTCTGCCAGAAATGGCACCTGGTTATAGGTAAGCTTACTCTCACCTAATTTTTCAATCCCACGATGATTGTAAAAACCCCGATAATCGCAGCCAACAACCTCTTCGCCTTTGACAAAAACACGGAAATAGGCTGGCTCTTCTAAAACCGGATAAAAGGGGCCGATCGGCATTACAGTCGCACCATCGGGTGGGTCCTTCATCTCTACTTTAGCTTGGGGTGAAGCAGGCGGTTTATAATCATAAGGAAAGTCTTTGCGAAGCGGATGTAAATCTTCCGGAAAATCGTCTGGTAGCACTAGCCGGCGCGAGTCAGGATGATTTTTGAGGTTCACCCCTATCAAATCTTTAAGTTCCCGTTCAGGCCAATTGGCGCCAGGAACTATTGGGGTAATTGAATCCACGCAGGCATTAGTCGGGTCAATGCCTACCTGAAAAATCAGGAAAGTTTTTTCCTTATCGAAGGAAAAAATGTAATTTTCCACAAAATTCCCGGAGCGATTTCTCTCATCCGTTCCGGTAATCGTCATAAATCGCGCGCCTGCCTGGTTTATCATATAGTCAACTACGCTGGTTAAGAATTCCGGTTTTATCGAAAGATAAACGCTATCAAGCGCTGGTTGTTCAACTTGTAAAACAGCATCAAAATTTGCTTTTATCTGGTTGATTAATGGTTCGCGAAACATCTATTTTTTCCTCTTTATACACTCATCTTGCCGGAAGAGTAATTATGGTTCCTGGTTTTGTTCCCACTCCTGAAAGAATGGACATTGCCCTTTTTCTGTGCACTTTCTCCATAATATTGTCGAATTCACCATAAGTAATAGCTCTCGTTGGACAAGTAGAGGCACATGCTGGGAGCTTATCCGCCTTGAGCCTATCAATGCAAAGGTCACATTTTTGTATCACTTTGTTTGCTGTATCAAGTTGGATCATTCCAAAGGGGCAAACTACCACGCATAATGTGCAGCCGATGCACTTCATACTATGATGGATAACTGCGCCTTCAGGGGTTTTTTCTAAAGCGTCAGTGGGACACACTTTTACACACGGTCTTTTTTCACAATGGCGGCATGAAAAAGGGATGGAAGATTTGCTATCTAAGAGTGTAACAAATATATTGGGCTTGTCACTACCATGTACTCTCATGCAGGCAATTTCACATCCCATGCAAGATATGCATCTATTTAAATCTATGTATAACAATTTTGACATTGGTTCTCACCCCTTTTGATTGTCGATTGTCGATTGTTGATTGGCGATTGGAATATTTTTCAATCAACAATCATCAATCATCAATCAACAATCATAATGCGTTTCACGTTTCACGCATTATCTGACAAGCAGCAACTTTGTATTCTGGGATTTTGGCTATCGGGTCGAGTGCATCGACAGTCAAAGCGTTTGTTCCTTCAAAATGAAACGGCATAAACACCACACCGGGCGCGACTTTATCGGTGATATGAGCTTTGGCCTCAGCTTCACCACGTTTAGTGATGATTTTTACTTTCTCATCCGCTTTAATGCCCCGCGCTTCACTATCTGTGGGATGAATCTCGACAAAAAGTTCAGGAACCTTTTTAAGGAGTGACTTTGTCCTTCTTGTCATACTGCCGGAGTTATAGTGGACAACAACCCTGCCGGTGGTCAAAATCAGAGGATATTCGGGAGTAGTTTGTTCAATTGCTAGCTTGTACTGGACGGGGATAAGTTTTCCAAGCCCATCTACAGTTTTGAATGTATCAGTGTGGAGAATAGGAGTACCAGGGTGTTCCAGGTTGGGGCAGGGCCATGTAAGCCCGCCGATGTTTTTAATCCTTTCCGGCGTTATTCCAGCATACGCGGGGACTGTTCGATTAATTTCTCTCAGGATATCCTCGGGCGATTGATATGGGAAGAACTTTTCTAATCCCATATTATGAGCGATTGTTATGATGATTTCCCAATCCGCTTTGACTTCGCCCAAGGGTCCTATTACTTGGTGCTGCCATTGAACCCTACGCTCGGTGGTGGTTAAACTTCCACTTCTCTCAGCCCAGCAAGCGGCGGGCAGAACGACATCAGCTAATTGAGCGGTTTCGGTCAAGAAAATATCTTGCACTACTAAAAAATCAGTTTTTTCTAAAGCTTCTTGCACATGGTGGGTATTTGGGTCACTCACTATTGAGTTTTCGCCCATGATATACATGGCTTTGATAGACCCTTCTGAGCAAGCTCTCATCATCTCCACGACAGTGAGACCTGGCCGAGGTGGAAGTTCATCCCAACCCCACTCTTTTGCAATTTTCTTTCTACCTTCATCATTGCTGACCGACACATAACCGGGAAGCAATGGGGCTAATGCTCCCATATCGCAAGCGCCTTGAACGTTATTTTGACCTCGGAGAGGAAATAGTCCTGCGCCCGGCCTTCCGATATGTCCTGTTATCAAAGCCAGGTTAGCGCAATTTATCACATTATCAGTACCTTTTATATGCTGAGTTATACCCATCGCCCAAACAATGGCAGAGGCCTTTGCTCTGGCATAAACCCTCGCCGCCTCTTGAATAAGACCAACATCCACGCCGGTTATCAATTCTATCTCTTTAAAGTCAACATTTTTGATGCAGTCTTTCAGTTCAGCAAATCCTTTGGTACGATTGCGAATAAATTCCGAGTTTAAAAGCCCCTCATCAATAATCGTTTTGAGCATTCCATTCAAAAGTACCGCATCAGTGCCCGGCTTGAGGCCAAGGAAAATATCCGCTGACCAGGAGATCGGTGTCTTTCGCGGGTCAGCCAATATTATCTTCGCGCCTCGGTCTTTTGCATCAAAAACCCAACGAGCGGCTATAGGATGATTCTCAGCATAATTGGAGCCGATAACAAAGATACAATCTGAATTTGCCAAATCAGACAAGGGATTAGTCATAGCACCTGCGCCTACGCTTGTGGTCAGTCCGGCCACTGTAGATGAGTGTCACAAACGGGCGCAGTGGTCAACATTATTTGTTCCGAAAACCCTCGCCAACTTTTGCAGCAAGTAATTCTCTTCGTTGGTACACTTGGCTGAAGCTAAAAAGCCGACGGCATCTGGACCAAACTTTTCTTTAATCTCATTCAATTTAGATGACACCAAGCTAATAGCTTCATCCCAACTGATTCTTTTAAACTTGCCCTTGAAGGAACTGAAGGGTTCGTTTCCTTCTTTTTTCAAGGGATAACGAAGCCTCTCTGGGTGATATATTATCTCAAGAGCAGCGTTTCCCTTGGGACACAGAGCACCTTCGTTTATGGGATGCTCAAGCATATATTCGATATTCTTTGCCCGTCCACCTTCCACTTCAGTATAAAAACCACAGCCCACCCCACAATAGGGACAGATACTAGGAACTTGAATAGTCTCCATCTTATCCTCCTTTTTGATTGATGATTGATGATTGTTGATTGATGACCCTGGATTGATGATTGTTGATTGATGATTGATGATTGTTAATTTCAATCGACAATCGACAATCCAAAGGCAATCGACAATCAACAATCAAAAGTAGAAGGCTAACGATAAATGGTTTCGTGATTCATTTTTTTAAATGCATCCCTAACAGCTACTTTCATTTCTTCTATGTTCAACGGTTTCATAGCGTAAAAGAATATACCTGCCTGCCTTACCTTTCTTGCCAGGTCAATTGAATTATCAGATGACATCACTATTATTGGAATTCTACGGTTAATTTTTTTAACTACGGGAATCACTTCATACGCTTTCACTCCAGGCATATTAACATCCATAACAATTACGCCGATATCGCTACTGCTGTGAAGTTTTTGTATCATCTCACTGCTAGCCATAGCAGTTTCTATCTTGTAACCTTCACCAGCAAGGGCAATAGATATATACTCCCGCTCTTCCTCGTTAGTATCTGCAATTAAAATTGTGTTGAAACCATCTGACATAGTATCTCACCTTAATTTCATTGCATCTTTTACTCTCATTATAGCAATTATAATGCCAACTGTTTCAAAAAAACACTAAAAGTTTCTCTAAATGCTTACTGCTTTTGGGTTCACAGCGTTTTAGAGGAGGTATAACATATTCATTTCAAAGATACTCCCGATACTCGATATGCACATCTTTTATATGCACCAAATTGAAATTCCATGTTGGATTTTGAGAAGGGAATATGTGCATATAAATATTGTGCAATGAATATTATTTATATGCAGAACCTGGAAGACGAAAAATCTTTTTCTTTGGGCATGTTTCAGAAAACGGTTTACACTTCAGAAATTTGAAACATGCCTCCTTCTCCGAGTTTTTCTCTGTGCTCTCTGTCTTCGCGTAATCTACTCACTCGCTCCAACACGTCCTGCAATAAGTGTTTCAACAATAGTAGGGTCTGCTAAAGTGGTGGTATCGCCCAGGTTATCAGTCACACCTTCGGCTACCTTGCGCAGGATACGTCGCATAATTTTACCACTTCGGGTTTTGGGTAGCGAATCGGCAAACTGAATCGTTTCTGGTCTGGCGATGGGGCCGATTTCCTTGCGTACGTGTTCCATTAGTTCTTTGATGAGGTCATCGCTTTTTCCCACACCTTCCCGCACCGTCACATAAGCGTAAAGTCCCTGACCTTTAATCTCGTGCGGTATTCCAACAACTGCGGCCTCGGACACCGCCGGGTGACTCACCAACGCGCTTTCCACCTCTGCGGTACCGATTCGGTGTCCAGAAACGTTGACGACGTCGTCAATGCGTCCCATAAGCCAGTAATCGCCATCTTCGTCAAGGCGGCACCCATCTCCAGTGAAGTACAAATTATTGAACATCGTAAAATAGGTTTCAATGAAACGCTCATGGTCGCCATACATCGTCTGCATCATACCTGGCCACGGTTTCTGGATACACAGCTTGCCACCTTCATTGATGTTACATTCAGTACCGTCATCGCGCAAGATTATAGGTTCGACGCCGAAAAATGGCCGCGAGGCGCTACCTGGCTTCAGGGTATGCGCACCCGGCAGAGGCGTAATCAGAATACCACCGGTCTCGGTTTGCCACCAGGTATCAACGACAGGGCACCGTCCTCGGCCAACATTGTTATAATACCACATCCAGGCTTCAGGATTAATCGGCTCACCGACAGTACCTAACAAACGTAAACTCGAGAGGTCACACTTTTCCACCCACTCTGTGCCGAGCCTGGCCAATGAACGAATTGCTGTGGGAGCAGTATAGAAAATATTCACCTGGTACTTGTCCACGATTTGCCAGAAACGACTGGCGTCGGGGTAGGTGGGAACACCTTCGAACATAAGTGAGGTTGCGCCTCCAGCGAGCGGCCCGTAAACAAGATAGCTATGACCCGTGACCCAACCGATGTCTGCGGTACACCAAAAGGTATCCTCATCATGAATATCGAAAATGTATTTGTGCGTCAGCGTCACAAATACTAAGTACCCACCGGTGGTATGTACCACACCTTTAGGGCGACCGGTGGAACCAGAGGTATAGAGGATGAAGAGAGTATCATCGGCGTTCATAAGTTCTGGCGCGCATGCCACGGGGGCCTTTGCCATTTCCTCATGCCACCAGGTATCTCGGCCTTCTTTCATTGCAACTTTGTCATCCGTGCGCTTGACCACAATCATGCTCTCAATGCTTGGACATTCTTCTAAAGCTAAATCGGCAGTTCCCTTGAGCGGGATAGCTTTGCCAGCGCGTAGCGAAACATTGCTGGTAACAAGCAGTTTGCAACTCGAATCCTGAATGCGGTTGGCAAGAGCTTCGGCGCTGAAACCACCAAACACCACGGAGTGGATTGCACCGATGCGCGCGCAAGCAAGCATGGCGATGGGCAATTCGGGAATCATCGGCAGATACAGAGCGACTCTATCACCCTTTTTAATGCCCTTACTTTTGAGAACATTGGCAAATTTACAGACCTCACGATGTAGTTCCTGATATGTCAGTATGCGGTTTTCTTCTTCAGGCTCTCCCTGCCAAATAATCGCCGCCTTGTTTTTGCGCCAGGTCGTTAAATGGCGGTCTAAACAGTTATAGGAGGCATTGAGTTCACCATCCTCGAACCACTTGATATCCACAATCCGTCGCTGAACATCCCAGGTGTAGTCACGGGTTTTGGTGGGCTTTTTGTACCAGTCAACGATTTCAGCTTCTTTCAACCAGAATTTGTCTGGCTCATTGATGGATTCGTCATACATCTGCTGATACTGTTGCATTGATTTGATATGCGATTGCTTAACAAATTCTGGAGGTGGCGGAAAGCGCCTTTTTTCCTCCATAAGAGAGTCAATTCCAATCCTTTGTCGTTCGGCCATAAAATCCTTCCTTAATTTAAATTGTCCTGTTTAATTTATTTATTGTACCATCTATCATATCAATTTGTCAAAGGAATTTTCAAACAAAAATGCGAACTCAAGGCCACGAAAGTCACTATTGCTGTTCTCATGTCACAACCTCAGTTAGTTTTCAGCAGATGGTTTAAGCCTTGGCTGTTTGAGCATGAGCGCAATGACGGCGGCAAGAAGGCAAGCAATGCCACAAATGATGAAAGCAGCAAGCCAGTTTTGCCAGACATCACGGATTCTACCAGCCATAATTGGGCCAATAATGCCGCCGACACCATAAGCCGTGAAAACCCATCCATAGTTTCGACCAACGTTTTTGGTCCCGAAGAAATCAGCCGTTACCGTTGGGAAAAGCGAAAAGTTGCCGCCATAGTTGAAGCCGACAATGGCTGCACCTAAATAGAGCAGATATTCGTTGCTGCCCATCCAATAGAATACCAGCATTATAACCCCCTGAAGCGTACACATAAGAATGAGAGCAGCTTTGCGACCGGTTTTATCTGAAATAGTACCCCAGATAATGCGGCCTAACCCATTCGCGATAGAGTAAAAAACAGCCATGGCAGTGCCCGCAACGGCACTTGCCTGGGCGCTGGTCAAACCGCTTTTCTGGAGGGCATCAATACCGAAAAGATTGATGATACCAATTGTCATGAGACCAGCCATGCTGGAGAAAATAAAAGTAAACCAGAGACCGTAGAACTGTGGAGTACGGAGAATGGCTGACGGTAGAAACTCAGCCGAACTCACACCAGAAGAACTCCCACTAGAAGTGATTGGGGGCTCCCAACCCTCCGGCTTCCAACCTTCAGGCGGATTAACCATCCAAATAGAGCTAATAGTTATGGTCGCAAAGAAAACGACGCCGTAGACCAGGAAAACCTTCATAACACCCATACTCTCAAGCAAACCACCCCAATTTCCCGCAAGTTTAATCCAGATAAGCGCGCCAAAGCCGAACCCAGCAACTGATAACCCTGTGATAAGTCCTTTTTTATCCGGGAACCATTTCATGCCCACGGCGATGGGGCAAACGTAGGCCAGACCAATGCCTGCGCCACTGATAAGTCCTATGAAGACAATCTGGCTGATGAAGCTCTTGCCAAAGAGGCCGGCGAGAATATAACCTACACCGACTGCGAGTCCACCGCCAAGAGCCACAATGCGCGGCCCAAATTTTGCCTGCCATCTACCAGCGAGCACCATGACGACGGCAAATGTTGCCAGACATACGGAAAAAATTGCTTGTGTTTGGGTAGTGGTAAAATTGAATGGCGCTTTTTTGAGGTAAGGGGTAAAAACGCTCCAGGCGTATAGAGAACCGAGGCAAACTTGAATAAGAAGCGCACTAACAACAACAAATGACCGATTAATAACCTTCTCTTTCGGTAGAAACATTGTTTCTATCGTAAACTCTGACATCTTCATAATAGAGATAATATCCTTTCTAATCATGCAATGAAATTTATCACATAAAGTGAATTTTGTGACATTGAATATATTAGCAATTATAATGCCAACTGTTTCAAAAAACCGTTAGGGTTTCTCTAAATGCTTGCTGCTTTTGGTTTAGGTTTTAGAGGTAGTAACATATTCATTCCAAGGGCGGTCCCGATGCTCGAAAAGCATATCTTTTATATGCACCCAATGGAAATTCCATGTTGAATTTTGAAAAGGGAATTGTGCATATAAATATTGTGCAATGAGTATTATTTATATGCAGAATTTGGAAAACGAAAAATGTTTTGCTTTGGGCATGTTTTAAATTTCCTCAAAAATTAGTTGACAAAGTGGCAAATTGGCAAGACGGCAAGACGGCAAGATGGCAAGATGGCTAATAGTTCTTTGCCGTTTAGCCGTTTTGCCATTTAGCCCTCTTGCCCAATTACCTTCCGCCGAAATGTAAACTATTTTCTGAAACATGCCCAATATTTCTTGTGTTTTTTATTATCTTTGGGTATAATAATACGGCTCCAGCTAAATTTTTTCTCACGCTCGTTAGAGGATAATTCTCTGGAAATCCAACGGTGCAATCGCTAAAGACAAGATTGAGGACAACTACAAAGTGAGGATGGGTTTACTTCGTAAACCGCGTTGCGCCTATTGAAAGGTTACAAATATGGTTTATCTTGAAAACATCAGCCAAATATATAGAACTCAACACTATGAGGTCAAACCTCTGAGTGAGGTCAGTCTCCAGGTTAAACCGAACGAGTTCGTGGTCGTTCTCGGCCCAAGCGGTAGCGGTAAAACAACGCTACTTTTGACCATTGGAGGGATGCTTCGACCGACGGAAGGGCGAGTTATCGTGGACAAAAAAGAAATCTATAAGATGAGTGAGCGGGCGAGAGCGAAGTTTAGAGCGGCAAACATCGGCTTTGTTTTTCAGATGTTCTATTTAGTGCCCTATTTAAACGTCATCGAAAACGTGCTATTGGCGTTTACTTTGGAAAAGGGAGATAGGGGGGATTTTAGAACAAAGCAACAAGTCAAACGAACAGAAGCGAAGGGATTGTTGAAACGTTTACGCTTATCAGAGCGAGAACACCACAAGCCTTCCGAACTCAGCACTGGAGAACAGCAACGCACAGCCGTAGCGAGGGCGATGTTCAACCGCCCCAAAATTATCTTAGCAGACGAGCCCACAGGTAATCTCGACCCTGAGAACGCCACTGAAGTTATCGGGTATCTATCGGAGTTCCATCGCAACGGCGGCACCGTAATCGTCGCCACCCACGGAAGAATTGCAGACCAATACGCCGACCGGATAATTCATCTGCGTGAGGGGCGTGTGGAAGATTGAAGAAGGAATATTGAAAAAAGGGCAAGATGGCAAGATGGCAGGAGGGCAATGGGGCATTGGAGCACTGGAGCATTGGGGCACTGGAGCTCCAATGCTCCATCTCTCCAATGCTCCAACGCGCCATCTCTCCAACTTGCCCTCTAGCCCTCTTGCCCTCCTAATCTTCAATCTTCATTATTCAATCAAAAAAAGGAGTGATGAATTTGAAATTCAATCGCATTATCGACCTCTCCCATACATTACGCCCATCTGAGGAGAGGCGAAAACTCGAAATTGAGATGATTGGTTCAGAAGCAGTTGCCAATGTAGTCAGACTCCCTGGGCAATGGTATATCATGCACAACGTAGAGATGGTCAGTCACATTGGAACTCATATCGAAGTTCCGTATCACTGCACGGAAAATGGGACTGATTTAGCGGAGGTGCCGCTTGAAAGTCTCATTGGTGAGGCCGTGATTCTTGACCTAACAAAAGAAGCAAAAGCGGGAGAAGCGATAACTTTGGAACAAATGCAGGAAGCGGCAAAAGCAACTGGAGGCATCAAACGGGGAGATATTGTGTTCGTACACGTAGGATGGGATAAGTATTACAACACTGACGCCTACGGTGATGGCCCGCTTTTTTCTTTGCCGGCAATGCAATGGCTTGTCGAACAGGGTATGAAGTTAATGGGGGTGGATTGCAGCGGTGTCGTTATACCGACCATGAATCACCGCGATGGACATATGGTGCTATTTGACCGTGAAATCTGTCTGATAGAAAATTTGACGAATCTAAATAAATTGACGAAATCTCAAGTGGACGTTTTTGCGCTACCTATCGGGGTGAAAAAACTGGAGTCATTCCCATTGCGGGTGATAGCTTTGGCGTGAAACGTATCACGTATCAAACTTCATTTTGTCGGTTTTCAAAATGGCACTATTATGTTGTCCGTAAATCCGCTTATTACTGTCACGGAATCAAGGCGCGGCGCATGTAACCCGCACTTGCTACAATTTTCGGTGTCTCATCTCAAAATACCGCCGAAGACAACCCCCTTACCCCCTTTTCTAAGGGGGAAGACAATCCAACCCAAATGGGTTGACGAGACAACGTTCACCGAACATTCATATCGCGGCGTTGCTGCGGATGGTGTTCGCGGCGAAATTTTACTGCTCAACATTGATGCGAAGACTGGTGAACAGTGCTGGAGTTTTGGCGATGCAAATGGCAATTGGACCAGGTGCGGACGGATTCGCTTTCCAATTCGCTCATGCTATCCGCAGGTTGAATTACGCAATCGCGCCGCGCACGTCCTTGCAATTGGCGATATTGTTGAGCCGATAGAAGAGTGGCGACATTATAAACATGAAAAAACAAAACGCGACTGGGACTATGTATTCCGGCGGCTATTCTATACCTGGACGCCCGACGCCGAAAACACCGATTTCGCATCCCCGCTTGAGGTTGAAGACGTTGACGCAACCGGCGGGCATATCAGCAATCTTGACCTCTGGATTGATGCTAATGGAGATGCGCATTTACTTTACATCAAGCAGCCTGTTGTGCCTATTCTGCGCGATAGATATTTTCCCGACCTACGCCTCACAAGGTCGTTAGAGTATTGCATCATCAGCAACGGAAAAATTGTGAAACGAGACACGTTGCTAATTAGTGGTGAGGATATCACTGGCGATATGGCGACTTACGCGCGGTTTCATGCTACCCCCGATGGAAAGCTCTTTGCCGTTTACGCCTGTAGTTCATCAGGGATGAAAATCATGCAAATCTCGCCGCAATGCGCCGAACCGATAAACCTTGAGCTACAAGAAGCGTTTCATACTTTTTTTACCGCCTCTGCGCGCAGCGGCTCAAAGCCGTCGGATGTCATTGACATTTTCGGTATCGCCAGTGAACCGGGCAAATTGCGATATGCCCGAGTTAGGCTGGCGCCATAGGTTTTCGAGAACCAACGTGAGTATAGCCGCCGATTTACAGACGCCGCTGATTATTATTGACGAGGTAGGAAAATCAACGGCTAATCAGCGTATTTTGATAATCAGCGGCTCATATAATCCGTGACTAAGATAGTAATAAGGAGAAATGACTAATGCAACCCAAAATAATTCCTGAACCAAAGCATTTACAGCTTTCCGATGGTTCATTCAAGTTCAACACAGACACAGTAATTATGTTGTCCGCGAATGGACAACCTGACGAATACACTCTGGCAAAGCAATTGAAGCAAAAAATTGCCAAATTCGCCGGAACCGAAGTCGTCATTGAACGGCATTTTTCGCCTTACGAAACAGAGAATAAAATATTTGTGTTAATTCCCGATAGAGACAGCGGGATATTCAGTCCAAAGGCGCTGGCATATCCAGAAGATATAAGTGAACTCGGCGAGCAAGGATATTTCTTGAAAGTTACGCCGCAGAATATTGTCATCGCTTCGCCTGGTCATGATGGACTTTTTTACGGCGCGCAGACTTTAGCCCAAATCGCGTTATCTGCGAGTTCACCCTCACCCCTCACCCCGGCCCTCTCCCAAAGGGAGAGGGAGAATAGAGGAGTAGGAGAATATGTGGAAATCCCCGCCCTGGAAATACGTGATTTTCCAGATATGCGTTACCGCGGGATTATACATGATTCATGTCGCGGGAAGGTGGCGAAAGTAGATACGCTCAAGGAGATAGCGAATGTACTCAGTTTCTACAAGATGAACATGATGTCGCTACACATCGAACACACCTACGTTTTCAAAAAACACCCGCTTATCGGCAGAGGGTGCGGTTCGCTTTCCTGCGAGGACATCATGGAGTTAGACGAACACTGCCGAAAGCTCAACATAGATTTGGTTCCGACATTGCAATCCTTCGGCCACTTTGCGCACATCCTTTCCTTTCCCGAATACAAACATCTTGCGGAATCTGACATGGGTTGGACGCTCAGTCCGATGAAAGACGGAACCTACGAACTGCTTGACGATATGTACTCCGAGTTTTTGCCCGCCTTCACATCGAAATTTTTCAACATTTGCAGCGATGAGACTTATGATTTAGGAAAGGGGACGAGCAAAGAGTTGGCTGATAAGATAGGCGTCGGCAGGGTTTATCTCAATCACATCCTGCGCGTTCATAACATCGTCAAGAAATACGGGAAGACGATGATGATGTGGGGCGATATAATCCTTCAGCATCCTGAGTTGATAAAGGAAATCCCCAAGGATATAATCATGTTGAATTGGGGATACGAAGCGGGACACAATTATGCTACCACCAAGCAATTTGCCGAGACTGGTCTGAGGCAGTTTGTCTGTCCGGGAACGTCATCGTGGAATGTGCTATTCTCACGCATCAACAACTCGAATACGAATATAAGAAGTTTTGTCAAAAGCGGCGTAGAGGTTGGCGCGGAAGGGATGCTCAACACCGACTGGGGAGATAACGGACATTACAACTTACTGGGGCATAGTTGGTATGGATTTATCTACTCCGCCGAACAATCCTGGTCGTCAGGAAAATCGTCAGATGAGGAATTTGACCGGAAATTCTCTCACCTGTTCTTCGGCGATGAATCTGGCAAAATGTCAATGGCTATCAGAAAGTTGGGCGACTCCAGCCAATACCACGATTTCGCTGCCCACAACCATTCTCCGCAATTCTATGCGATGTACGAGGATATGCTGACGGGTGAAAGGACACACCGTTTGAAAACCGAGAACGTCCGGAAAATGGGTGAGTTGGCAAAAGAAGCGCTCGAAATTATCGAATCCTACAAATCATCCGACCAGGAAAGAAAATTGACCGCGCGGGAGATAGCATTCGCCGCCAAACAGATAATTTATATGTCCCAAAAGGTATTTCTGTCTCATCAACTGAAAGAGTGGATGGAGAAAGGGGCAAGAGGGCAAGAGGGCAAGAGGGCAAGGGAGCAAGGGGAGAAAATAGAATCAAAGACGGTTGAGAATAATGAAATCGCTAAGAAGATTTCGGAATTTCAAGCGCAAATCAAAAGCCTGAAAGAGAAACTCTCACCGATAATCAGCGAGTTTGAAGAACTCTGGTTGACCAGAAGTCGAAGAGAAGGTATTGAGCAAAATCTAAATCGGTATGAGGGACTGAAGAAGCATTACGATAGTTTGTTGGAACGTTTGGTGTGAATTCCGTAGCCGAATTCGCCAGAATTCGGGGCTTCAAGCCCCCGGAACTCTGGCGAGTTCCGCTACTGGCGAGTTCGGCTACCAAGCGTTGAAGTAGTTATAAGATGGATTGGAGAGTGGAAAATATGTCTAAAGCAAACGAAATAGAAATAGGAAACATAAGCGCGCATAAATACAGTGTATCTCCAGGGCATCCGCATTATTCGCCGCGCTCTCGATTTCTTGGGCGTTTGGGTGGCACATGGCGCGGAATCGGCGCACAGATAGGTGAAAAATCGGGAGATTTGGTTCGTTGGGTGTCGGATGTCTGGTGGAAGGAACACGTTGAAAAGTGGGGATTTGAAGAGACTATGAAGGCAATGCGGCTCTATGAGGCGCAGATTGCCGCTTTGAATCCTAAGCTGATAGAATTTATGGAGGGGATAGCAGAAGGAGCGGCTAATGAATTGGATAAATCCCCGTATGCGCTGGCAAGTTCGCATTACGAAAAGGTATTGAACACCAACATCTTCGATGCCTGGTCATGGCGGCATCCCACCGATGACAAAATTCCATGGAAAAAGGAGTCTTCGGATACCGTAGGTTGCAGCAGTTTTGTGACGCTTGGAGATGGGCCGAACAAACACGGTGAAGCTATCGCCGCGCATAACCGTCACTGTCCCTTCAATCCCAAGTGCTACCAAATCGTCTATATTGGTATGCCAATCGACGGCAACGCTTATTGGGTTTTGACTAACGGCGCTGAAGCCGCCGCATGTCAGGTCGTAAATGATAAGGGTGTATCTTTGATTCTTAACGCCGGCGGCAATCAATCGGAAAAATACCATGCTAACGATTTCGGTGTCCCCTGGTTTTTGTTGTTTCTCCATGTAGCAGCTCACGCTAACAATGCGGAAGAAGCGATTGAGATGATTACTAAAGGTACGACCGAATATAGAGAAAATACCGGACGGAAGAGTTTATTAAGAACAGGTACGTGGAATTTCCTCATATCCGATAGGAACAACTGCGCTGTCGTTGAAGCGACATGCAATCGGTATGCTATCCGTCGCCCCGGCGACGTCGGCGAAATCGGCAACTATCTCGTGATGACAAACCACAACTACTGCGATTACAGTTATGACGAGGAGAACAAATTAACGAATATCCCGATGACGAAATTCGGTAGCGAGGAAACGTCTCTAGGAAGTGCAAAACGTTTCTGGACGCTGATGTGGGACATAAGACATAACTACGGCAATATTGACCTGGAGATGGCGATGCAATTCATGAAAGGACATCACCAACACGATAAAAACGGACGTCGACTTGAATCGGCAGAGGGTGAAGCGCCGTTGCAATTTACCGGCGATGTGACGTGTCCGCATCACGGCGGTTATCCCGAACAATGGCTTGGAGGTTCGGCTGACTCCAAAATCGTGGTGCTACCCACCCCCGGCCCCTCCATAGGAGGGAAGCAAAAGGAGGATTTGACAGTCTATTGGACGATGGGGCGTCCGTGTGAATGGAAAGGGCCGTGGGAGCATGTAAGCATTTAAAAGGCTGGAAGGTTGGAAGGATGGATGATTGGATGGATGGAGGCCTTCCACTCATCCATCCTTCCATCCATCCAGCGGATTTGGAAAACTGAAAAATAGGAATAAGCTAATTGATATCTCGTGGTACTGTTAGGAGGTCTTCAAATGACATCATCTACAATACGCAAACTCACCCCAGTACCCCTCACCCGGGTCACTGTGGAGGATAAATTTTGGGCACCCCGTATCCAGGTCAATCGTGAGCAAACGATTCCACACGAATACAAGCAGTGCAAGGATACAGGGCGCATTGACGCTTTTCTGCTCAATTGGAAACCAGGCATGGTGCCGAAACCACACTATTTCTGGGATTCAGATGTTGCCAAGTGGATTGAGGCAGCGAGTTATTCTCTTGCCACCCAACCAGACTCTGAACTGGATACACTCCTTGACGAAGTTATCGAAAAAATCGCCGGCGCGCAGCAAGAGGACGGTTATTTGAACACATACTTTATCCAGGTGGAGCCGGAGAATCGCTGGGTAAACTTAGGCATGTGGCATGAACTGTATTGTGCGGGACACCTGATGGAAGCAGCCGCTGCCCATTTTGAATCCACAGGCAAACGCAATTTTCTGGACGTGATGTGCCGTTATGCTGACTATATTGATTCCGTTTTCGGACCTGGCAAGCGCGATGGCTGTCCTGGACACGAAGAAATCGAACTTGCGCTGGTGAAACTGTATCACGCTACCGGCGAACGACGTTACCTCAAGTTAAGCCAGTTTTTTCTCGACCAACGCGGTCAGAAACCATCTTTCTTCAAGCGAGAGATGGAAAGACTTCTCCCAGAGAAATCTGGTGGCAATCGTCACTTTTTCGGGGAAGGAGATAACTTCCATAGCGAATACTGCCAGGACCATCTGCCCGTCAGGGAACAAAGCGAAGTAGTAGGACACGCGGTGCGAGCAATGTATTTATACTGTGGCATGGCTGATGTAGCGAATGAGACCGGCGACCAGGGCTTGTTGGAGGCCTGCGAACGTTTGTGGAATAACGTCTGTCGAAAACGCATGTACATTACAGGTGGCATCGGCCCGTCCGGAAGCAATGAAGGCTTCACACAGGATTATGATTTGCCGAACGCATCGGCGTATGCGGAGACTTGCGCAGCGGTTGGTTTGGTCTTCTGGAACCACCGTATGCTTCAGTTGCAGGGCGATGGACGGTTCGCCGACCTGATGGAACGCGCTCTTTACAACGGTACTATCAGTGGCGTCTCGTTAGATGGCAAAAAGTTTTTCTATGTGAATCCATTAGAAAGTCGTGGCAACCACCATCGACAGGACTGGTTCGGATGCGCCTGCTGTCCGCCGAATATCGCGCGCCTCATCGCCTCCATCGGCGGCTACACCTACTCCCAAGCGGAGAAGGACGCCTACGTACACTTGTACGTGCAGGGCAGCGGCACATTGCAAATCGGCAGTAAGCAAGTGGTGTTGAGACAAGAGACGGATTATCCCTGGGATGGAACTATCAGGATTGCTGTGAATCCAGATGAGCCAACGGTTTTTGGACTTAATCTACGCATTCCCGGATGGAGTCGCAACGCAAAGTTGACGGTCAACGGTGAAACCGTGGATTTGGAAGCGATAACAAGCCTGGGTTATGCGCGCCTTGAGCGTGAATGGAAGTCCGGCGACGAGGTGGAACTTGTCCTTCCAATGCCTGTAGAACGCATAGAAGCGCATCCGGCAGTGCGCCAGAATATCGGATATGTAGCTTTGCAGCGAGGGCCAGTAGTTTACTGTCTCGAACAAGTGGATAACCGTATTCCACTGCACCGCATTGTTTTGCCACGTGACGCCGAACTGAAAGTACACTTTGAGAAGAAACTGCTCGGCGGAATCCCTGTCATTAAAGGAGAAGCATTGATGGTGGACGATTCGGATTGGGACAATATGCTTTACCGCCCAGAACCGTCGAAGTTTAAGCCGTTTGAGATTACAGCAATTCCCTATTATGCCTGGGACCACCGCGAACCTGGTGAGATGCGCGTTTGGCTCCGGGCGATGTGAACTAAGGGCCAATGGTTAATCTGCCCTAAATCCTTTTTCTGAACGCCGCTGCTTCCAAGAATGGAGTTGTTTATGGAATTAAAAAGAAATAACGATATCGATTGGCTGAGAGTTCTTGCGATGCTCATGATTTTTTTATTTCATTGCGCAAGATTTTTCGATGATGATGGCTGGCACGTCAAAAACAACCAGTTGAACGTTGGTATGTCTGTATTGGTTAATTTCGTGGCTCAATGGATTATGCCTCTTTTCTTCATCCTTTCTGGAAAAAGTACATATTTCTCGCTGACTTTTCGGAAAGGAGGACAATATCTTCAGGAGAGATTCAAGCGACTTGTCATACCTCTCGTATTTGGCATAGTGGTCCACATACCACTACAGGTTTACATTGAGCGCGTCAGCCAGGCACAATTTGTTGGTTCTTTTATTGAGTTCTATCCTCATTATTTTGACGGCTTTTACGGCTTCGGTGGAAATTTTGCATGGATGGGACTCCACTTGTGGTACCTGGAAATGCTCTTTATTTTCTCTTTGATGACACTACCACTCTTTATTTATCTGAGAAAACAACATCGTTTCACTTCCAGAGTAGCCGTCTTTTTCAACCAACCCGGAGCCATCTTCTTACTTGCTGTTCCTATCGCTCTCATGGAACTGCTCGTTAACCTCCAGCCAGATGGTATTGGCAGAAGAGATTTCGGTGGTTGGAGCCTTGCTGTCTACATCATCTTTTTTATCTACGGTTACCTGATTACCATTGATTTGAACTTCAAACAGACTATCGAAAAACACAGAATAATTGCGCTGGCAATGGGTGTAATTGCTTCTACAATAGGATATTTCCTGGTTGAAGCAGGTGTATCTTCTCGAGAATACTATTTTGCCTTTCTCCGCGGTTTCAATTCCTGGTTCTGGCTTGTTGCAATACTTGGCTTTGGAGGCAAATACCTCAACTTCAGTAACCGAGTATTGAGATACGCCAATGAAGCGGTTTTGCCATTTTATGTCCTTCATCAAACTATAATTGTGACGATTGGTTTTTATATTGCCAGTTGGAATGCAAGTGTGCTTGTGAAATACCTTATTATTAGCACCGCATCATTTGCCGCAATAATGGTATTATATAATTTAGCGATAAAACGGATAAATCTGCTTCGTCTTTTATTTGGTCTGAAGCAATTGACTAAATGAGTTTAAGAATCGATATTAGAAACTATGAGGATAATGATTAAAGCTGCACATTTGACCAAAAAGTTCGGCGACATTTCCGCCGTTGATTCCGTCAGCTTTGAAGTGATGGAAGGCGAAATATTTGGCTGTCTCGGTCCGAATGGGGCTGGAAAAACAACCATAATCCGGATGCTCGCAGGCATCATCGCCCCGACATCGGGATACGCTGAAGTGGCAGGTTTCCCCCTCTCACTCCCCCCTGTTGATGGAGGGGAAAAGGGTGGGCGTGAGGTGGAAAAACTCCACGAGGTAATCGGTTTACTCACAGAAGTTCCAGGCTTCTACGAACGCCTCAGCGCCAGGCGCAACCTGGATTTCTTCGCACAATTTTACCCTAACATAGATGCCAATACTCAAGTGGACAAGTATCTTAAAGATATGGGGCTATGGGAACGAAAAGATGATAGAGTCGGAACCTTTTCCAAGGGGATGAAACAAAGGTTGGCATTAGCGAGGGCTTTAATTCATAAACCAAAGGTATTGTTCTTAGACGAACCGACATCAGGTCTGGATGCAGAAGTTGCGGTTGAGGTGCGTGAATTTATAAAGAGATTAAAAAACGAGGGCCGCACAATATTCCTTTGTACTCATAATTTAGAAGAAGCTGAACTTTTATGTGACCGTATTGCGGTGTTTAACGGTCGATTGGTGGCTTTAGACACACCAAATAACCTGCGCAATCAACTGTTCTAGCGTCAGGTTATCGTGGAGCTGGAATCAATCGATAACAGGATTATCAATGCGGTTAACAATCTCAAGTTCACTCAAAGCGTCAGCCAGGAGGCATCTAAGCTAATGGTTGAGTTGACAGATTTTGATAAACATCGCCCGGATTTAGTGGAATGTATCGTAGAAGCGGGTGGAAAGATTCAAAGTGTATATGAAAATAAACATTCTCTCGAGGAAATTTACCTCACACTAATTCACGATAAAGAGGCATCTACGCCCTCACTATAAGCGTAGTTGTGATGTCCTGATCCGAAAGAGGAAAAAAGTAAATCCATGCCGCCCCAAAAGGAAAGGGAAAGAGACTACAAAACTGCCTCAGAAGATGGAAAAGAAACACTAAGGAATATTTAGAAAGGGTTGAATATGAAATCAGTGATTCCCAACACATATTTTTTTGAGTTCACATTCCAAGCGCCGAAAAGAATATCGCTTATCCAGATTAGTGGAGCTGCGGCCCTGATTTTCCACGACATCTCGACCCTAGCACCTGGGACTCTGTTGAGTTGATTAACTAGTGCTTGGTAGCCGAACTTGCCAAAGTTCGGGCTTGCTGTCGGCCCGAATTCTGGCGAATTCGGCTACCAAGGTTTAACTCAAAGCAATCAAAATAATTCCCAGAGTGATCAAAAGTGATGCCGGTAGTCGTATGGAAACATAAGGTTCTTTAAGTGCCGTCGCGCCTAAAACTGTAGCAACCACAATGCTAAAATTGCGTACCGTAGCGACATAACTTACTTGTGTCATGGACATAGCAAATAACACCAGCACATAGGCGAAATAACAGAGGAAGCCGACCAAAACGATAGGCAACTTGTTAGCTTCCAACTCGCGTTTCAAGACCGCGAACCCGGTAATCGTGGGCTTCAGGGGCCCCAAAGCACGGTCTTTTCGACAGGTGTACCAAAATACAAAGATGCTTAAAAAAATAAACAGGAAAATCTGGACGAGATACAGATAGACAATCGGATGGATAGCGCTAATAGCTTTTTTATCGACGATGTGGTAAGCAGAAATTGTCATGCCCGTTAGGATACCGAGTTGCGAGTCTTTCTGGGTCAATGAACGAATCGGTTTAAGCAAAGCGGAAAACTGAAGTAAATGCAGGTGAAGAAGATAAATCCCAAAAACGACAATC